>JAEEGL013847771.1_pt1 | contig 24493 bp, 17 predicted proteins | sample 9134231 | NCBI WGS metagenome assembly JAEEGL01 (sample SAMN16246548, study PRJNA631951) | gut metagenome | biome: gut microbiome; feature: rumen; material: fiber-attached | host: Bos | place: Iran: Karaj | collected 2018-10
AAGGGTGATACGGAAGTTCGGGATGAAGGACAAGGTGCAACCTCTTGAAAGTTTTGCGCCTTATGTATAGAAATATGTTTTAATTTTGCAGCGTTGTTTGCTTATCTTGATGTTTAACGGACTTCGCACCAAGGTCAGCGGCAGCGCGAAAAAGTAATAAATAGAAGTTCCCTTCTTTATGAGCAGGTTTTGGGAATATTGTTTTTATCGGTATTGTCAGTTTTATCTGAAACATCCTTTGATCAATTTCGGATTAACAGGGTATGCTAGTTTTGTTGGAGAAAGATTTGTGTCCATTCAACAGTTGCTAAACATATTATTTCTATACTTTTTGATTTTCGGAAAGATTATTGATGTTAATGTTTCAAATCTGTGTTTTTTAGTAGGATTTGCTATCGTATGTGTACTTTTAGGAATAGTAAACAAGAAGAAATATAACGAAATCACATATAAACGCTTGGAAAAAAAGTATAAATTTGAAAAAAACAGACGACTAAAAGGATGGCTTGTCGTTTTTTATTGGCTGTTATCAACCTTTTTGTTTTTTGCGGTTGTTTTTTTCTGAAAGAATAGCCTTTGATTCTGAAAAAAGAATGCCATTCAGATAAAACATGTGAGTTATGTTTAGGTTTTGGGAATATTGTTTTTATAGGGTTGCTGACACGAAACTGATGGATTTCGGGGCAAGATGGTGCGGTCCGTGCCGACTTTTAGAACCGCGTTTGGAGAACCTCGCACGCCAGCACCGCAAGACGGTTTCCTTCTTCAAAATCGACATTGACGAATCCCCTGTGACCGCAAACCGCTTTGGTGTAAAAGTAGTGCCGACCGTCGTTTTGCTGAAGGACGGCGTGGAGGTCAACCGTTTTGAGGGCGGTGGCCTCTCGGAATCGGAGATCGGGAGGTGGATTGAGGAGAACATGCGGAAATAACAATTTTTTTTAATCGCACAAACACACATCTAAATTTTTTCTTTATCTTTGCCGTCGATTTGAAAATAAAATAGGAAATACTATGGGCAAGATAAAACCACGCGAAAGTCAGAATGTTGAATACAAGAGCAGCTGGCACGACAAGTATCTGGAATGGATTTGCGGGTTCGCAAACGCGCAAGGAGCCGTAATGTACTTCGGTGTGAATAACAACCACGAAGTGATTGGCCTTAAGAATGTTGACCAGTTAATGGAGGACATTCCCAACAAGATTGTCACTACTATGGGCATTGTGACTGATGTTAACCTCCATGAGATGGACGGGCTGGAGTATATCGAAGTGGTGATAGAAACCAGCAACATTCCTATCAACTACAAAGGCAAATATTACTACCGATCCGGCAGCACCATGCAGGAGCTACGCGGTCCGGCGCTACAGCAGTTTGTGCTGAAGAAAATGGGGCGTTCATGGGACGATATTGTTTACGAACACGCCACGATTGATGATTTGGACAGATCTGCAATAGACTACTTTTTGAGGAAAGGTTATGAAAACGGACGAATAACCAACGAGGAGAGAAACCTGCCCACTGAGATACTCCTTCATAATTTGGATCTCATTAATGATGAAGGGAAACTCAAGAATGCAGCACTTTTGCTCTTTGCCAAGAGACCTCAACGGTATTTCACCTGTGTTCGTTTCCATATTGGTCGTTTTGGCGTTAACGAGGCAGATTTGATGTTTCAGGATGTGATTGAGGGCAACATTATCCAGATGGCGGACAGAGTTATTGATATGTTAAAGGCAAAATATCTGATTATGCCTATCACCTTCAAGGGGATGAACCGTATCGAGAAGCTTGAAGTGCCTGAAGATGCCTTGCGCGAGATACTCTATAACGCCATCATTCATAAGGATTATACCGGTGTTCATATTCAGATGCATGTTTGGAATGATCGTATTGAAGTATGGAACAGTGGCGAGTTGCCTATCGGCTACACCTCTGAGACTTTGTACGGAAACCATTCATCACTACCACGTAATAAAAATATAGCCAACGCTTTCTTCAAGGCCGGGTTCATAGATGCTTGGGGTCGTGGCTACAAGAAGATTCGCGAGGGTTTTGAAGGCGCAGGCCTACCCATGCCTATGGTTGAGAACTTCTGTGGAGGTGTTAGGGTGACGCTCCAAAGGAAAAATGTCCTAGAAAGTGCATTGAAAACGTCCCAGAAAACGTCCCAGAAAACGTCCCAGAAAATAATAGAACTGATACGGAATAATGCCGAAATAACAACTCAAGAAATGGCAGAAGCTATAGGTATAGACCGCAGAAACATTACAAGAAATTTAAAGAAGCTTCGAGACCAAAAAATCATCATCCGCGTTGGCGGAGACAAAGGCGGTCATTGGGAAGTAGTATCCACACAATAAAAACTAACAAATGAAACCCTTCGCAAAACTATTCGCTCTGTTTGGAGAGGCCATCAAACAGACTCGGAAGAAAATCGGATTCACGCAAATGAAGAAAATACGTACACTTTGCGCAATGCTGTTCGCCATTGCCATCCCGATACTGCTGGCAAGCTGTGGGGTGCTGTACGATTTCAAACCCATAAAGCAGTTTGATCAGAAAGAATATGACAAGATGATTATTTCTGTCTTGGACCGGAATTTCAAAATCAAGCCTATAGTCAGTGAATACGAGCAGTTTGACGCTTATCGGACGTGCATCCAGGACAGTTTATGGCAACATCAGACTGCCGTCCAGCCGGTTCAAATCCTCTATTTCAAAAAGGATTCGCTCCTTTCCTATCACATCAACTGCACGGCAAAGGGCGGGCTCTCCAACCTGAACTGGAATACGGACCAACGGTTTGAAACGTTCCCGCCGGCGACGGCCGTCCCCATCACTCCGCAAATGCAGAATCTGTCGAAAATCAGAGACATTTACGGAATCAACGACGATTCCGAGTACCTGATTGTGGTGTTTTGGACCAATATGCTTCCGAAAATCTCAAAATCGGCCATAGAAACAGTCAAGACCAATTTGCGCGAAAACGGAGCCGCCAACAAAGCAGCCATCGTATTGATTAACACGGACAAGTTTTACGTGACATTACAGTAATCCTTCGAAGAACTAATGAGACATGGCGGATGGCGGAGGCCTCGTGTTCCCAAGTGATAAAAAGTGCCTTTGTCGTGTCATATTAAGTCTCAAAAAAATAGTATCTTTGCCGCCGATAAAAAAAATTTGTAGTTTTTTGAAACTAATTGCGTCTAAGAGAAAAAACGTCATACAGAGATACTATAGTTATTAATAAAAACAAGCGTTTATGAAAAAAGTATTATTGTTTATCGCGGCCGTTTTCTGCGCGTTGGCCGTTTTCGCGCAGAAGGGTGACCTGAACCTGAACGACCCCATCAAGACCGACCCCAACGTGGTCATTGGAAAACTGGACAACGGCTTGACCTATTACATCCGCAAGAACTCCTACCCGAAAGACCGCGTGGAGTTCCGTCTCGCAGTGAACGCCGGCTCCAACCAGGAGAACGACAACCAACAGGGTTTGGCGCACTTCACCGAGCACATGGCCTTCAACGGTATCGAGGGTTTCCCGAGCAACAGTGTGGTCGATCACCTGCGCAGCAAGGGCGTGGTGTTCGGCGCTGACCTCAACGCCTACACCAGCTTCGACGAGACGGTCTATATGATCCCGATGCCGCTCGACGATCCCGGCAACATCGACCTCGGTCTCAAGATCCTCCGCGGCTGGGCCGCCGGTCTGCTCTACGACAACAAGGAGATTGACGAGGAGCGCGGCGTCATCATCGAGGAATACCGCCTCGGTCTGGGTGCCGACGACCGTATGCGCAAGGAGTACTGGCCTGTCCTTATGGCCGGTTCCCGTTACGCCGACCGTATGCCTATCGGTAAATTGGATATTCTGCAAACGTTTGAATATCAGGTAATCAAGGATTTCTATCACGATTGGTATCGTCCGGATTTGCAAGCTGTTATCGTGGTTGGCGACATCGACGTGAAAGTGGTGGAAGAGAAAATCAAAACGATGTTCGGCAACATCCCGGCCAAGCAGAACCCCCGCAAGAAAGAGACTTACGGCATTGCGCCTAACAAAGAGCCGCTTGTGGCTGTCTGCACCGACAAAGAGGCCACGGGTAGCCAAGTGGAACTCATCCGCAAGCACAAACACGCCCCGATGAAGACCATCGGTGACTTCCGCCAGCAACTCTGCATCGACCTCTACAACGCCATGTTTGACGCTCGTCTCGAAGAGATGACCCAAGACCCGAAATGCCCGTTCATCGGTGCCAGCGCCGGCTACGGCGATTTCATCGGCAACACCGACGCTTACGCTGCCATGGCCATGGCCAAGGAGAACCACATTCCCGACGCCCTGCGCGTACTCCTTCAAGAGGACTACCGCGTGCTGAAATACGGTTTCCTGCAAACTGAATTCGACCGCGCCAAAGAGGAACTCTTAGAGCGTTACGAAAAGGCTTCCAAAGAGGCCGACAAGACCGAATCCGCCCGTTTTGCCGTTCAATACATCAACAACTTCCTGCGTCAAGACCCCATCCCGGGTGCAAAACGCGAGAACACCTACGCCAAGAAGCTGATGGAAGGCATCACCTTGGAAGAGGTTAACGCTTTGGCCAAGAATTGGGTTACCGAAGACAATATGGTGGCCATTATCACGGCTCCCGACAAAGAGGGTGTGAGCGTCCCTTCCAAAGATGAAATCCTCAATATTCTGAAAGACAAATCATTGGCCAACGTTCAACCTTACGTGGACACCTACAAGGATCAGGAAATTCTGGAGAAAGAGAACTTGAAACCCGGCAAAATCACTTCTGTGGAGAAAATCGACGCCGTGGGTGCCGAAAAGTGGACCCTCTCCAACGGTATCACCGTCTATCTGAAGAAAACCGACTATAAGAACGACGAAATCCTCTTCAGCGCCAGCAGTAAGGGTGGCAAGAGCCTCTATCCTGCGAAAGACCTCGCCTCCGCCGACTTCGCCTCCGACATCATCGACCGTGGCGGTATCGCCGGTCTGGACTACAACTCCTTGATGAAGAAGATGAAAGGCAAAAACGTGGGGATCTCTCCCGACATCAACCTGCTGACCGAAGGCTTCTCCGGCTCTTCCTCCCCGAAAGACCTCGAGTTCTTCTTCCAATACCTCAACGCCTTCTTCACCAACCCGCGCATCGACGAAAACGCTTTCCAATTGGTGATGGACGATACCAAAGAGCAGCTCAAGATGATCACCGCCCAGCCAATGTACCAATTCTTGGGCAAACTGCTGGACGCCGCCTATAACAACGATCCTTACATGAAGCAGGTGTTCACCATGGATGACGACTATCTCGCCCAGGTGAACTTCAACCGCGCCGTGCAGATCTACAAGGAACGTTTCGCCAACCCCGCCGACTTCAACTTCTACTTCGTGGGCAACTACGATGAAAAAGTGATGAAAGAATATGTCGAACTCTACCTCGGTTCCATGAAGACCGAACCTAACAAAAAGGAGAACTACAACCTCAATGTGCTGAAACCGCGTCCTGACAAGGCTTCCACGCAAACCGTCTATGCCGGTACCGAGGAACAGGGCTGGATGGGCATGATCATCAGCAACCCTATTGACTGGAACTACCGTAATTCCATCATCGCCGACATGGTGGGCGAAGCTTTGGACATCCAATTCGTGCGCATCGTGCGTGAGAAGATGGGCGATGTCTATTCCCCGATGGTGCAGATGGGCGCCAGCAAACTCCCGCGTCCTGAGATGACCCTGATGATTCTGCTGGGTTGCGACCCTGTGAAGACCGACAAACTGGCCGACGCCAGCTTGAAGATCCTCAACGACTTCAAGAAGAAAGGACCCGACAACAAGACCATGGAGCTCATCAAGAAACAGATGCTGAGCACCCGTGCCAAGAACATCCAAACCAACCGCTTCTGGCTCAGCTACATCAGCAACAAAGTCAACCAAGGTGAGGAACTTATCGCTCCTTCCGAATACGACAACATCGTCAATTCCATCACCAAGAAAGATATGGTCGATTTCATGAAGAAGTACTTCAAACCCGAAATCTACACCCGCGCCGACATGCACCCGACGACGATGCAGAAATAGTAAGGTTTGCGATTATACGACAAAGGGACGGAGCGTTGAGCTTCGTCCCTTTTTGTATTCAGCAAAGAGACCATAATCTACATAAGGCTGATGGCCGTCTTCAGTCCGTCGATGGCGGCGCTCATGATGCCGCCGGCGTAGCCTGCGCCTTCGCCGATAGGATATATTCCCGGCACTGAGGATATTCTCGCCTCATCACGAAGGATGCGCACAGGCGAAGAAGAACGGGTCTCCACACCCGTCAACACGGTATCCACGTTGGCGATGCCGGGCAGCTTGCGGTCGAGCAGCGGCAATGCCTCCCGCAAAGCATGTACGGCGTATTCGGGCAGACAACGTTTGAAGTCCCCGTAGTGGATTCCGTGCGGGTAGGAAGGGACGACCTTGCGGTGACGTGTGGCGATTTGACCTTTCAGAAACTCGCCCACGAGATTCCCGGGGGCGCGCCCGTCGCCCGCCATACGGAAGGCCAGCTGCTCATATTTCTCCTGATAGTCGATGCCGTCCAGAACCGACCCCTGAAGGAAATCCTCCGGGGTGACACTCACTAAAAGCGCACTGTTGGCGTTGGCCTTGTCGCGTTTGTGCTCGCTCATGCCATTGGTGACAATCGTGCCCTTCTCACTCGCGGAGGCCATCACGGTGCCGCCGGGGCACATGCAGAAGGTATAGACACCGCGGTCTTTGAGATGCACCACCCCTTTGTAGGAAGCGGGCGGAAGCAAAGAGGCTGCCTGTCCGTACTGCATCCGGTTGATGTCGCGCTGTAGATGCTCCATCCGCACCCCGATGGAGAACCCTTTGGGCTCCATCAGCACCCCGCGGGCGTGCAACATGCGGATGGTGTCGCGGGCGGAATGCCCCAAACCCAACAGCAGGTGATGGGTCACAAATGTCTTGTCGTTATTACAATGAATCCTTAACGCCTCACCCTCCTTCTCGAAAGCGTCGAAAAGAGTGTTGAAATGGAACTCGCCGCCCAAGCTTTCTATCTCGGTGCGGATGTTTTTGACCACCTTCGAGAGATAATCGGTGCCCACATGCGGGTTTTGCTGGTAGGTAACCTCCTCAGGGGCGCCATGTCGATAGAATTCGTTGAGTATAAACTGGTTATACTCACTGTTGACGTTCGTGTTCAGTTTGCCGTCGGAAAAAGTGCCGGCACCGCCTTCGCCGAATTGGACGTTGGAGTCGGGATTCAGCACTTTCGTCTGCAAAAAACGTTGCACCGACTGCTGCCTTTCCTCGATACGCTCGCCCCGCTCGATGATGACAGGGTGTGCGCCGCAGCGGGCGAGACAGAGCGCGGCAAACATCCCCGCCGGCCCGAAACCGACCACCACGGGCCTCCGGTCATGATGCCACTTCGGGTAAGTGAATTCCTGTGCCGCAACGCATTCCGTGGCATCTGGACCATTCAGCAAACCACGGTATCCGTCTGGAACCGAAACCTCCACCTGATAGTTGTACAGCACGTTGTTCTTCTTGCGGGCATCCACTGACTGCCGCACGATGCGGAAGCCGTCCAAATCCTCCGTCCGGATACGGAACTGCTTGCATACCAAATTCTTGATATTCCTGGCTTCCGCCACCGGAATCTTTATATTCGAAAGCTTGAGATGTATCATTTTCTCGATTTTGCGGCAAAAATATACTTTTTATCCGACATTCCATAAATTTACTATCTTTGCAGGTTTTAATTTTGGATAATAATGTTTACTGGAATCATAGAAAAAACGGGTAAAATTGTAAAGATTGAACAGGACAGAACCAACTTCAATTTCACGTTGGAGGTGGATTTTGCCGATGAATTGAGCATCGACCAAAGCATGGCGCACGACGGCTGCTGCCTTACTGTGGTTCAATTGGACAAGGCGAAAAAACAGTACGTGGTGACGGCTATGGAAGAGACCATGCTGAAAACCAACCTCGGCACCTGGAAGGTCGGCGACGAAGTGAACCTGGAACGCAGCATGCGCATGGACGGACGTTTCGACGGACACATCGTGCAAGGGCATGTCGATCAAACCGCCGTGTGCGAAAAGGTGGTGGACGAGAACGGCAGCTGGCGTTTCTATTTCACCTACGACCCCGAAAAAAACAACTTCACCGTGCCCAAAGGCTCCATCTCCGTCAACGGCGTCAGCCTCACCGTGGTGGATTCCGAAAAGGGCCGCTTCTCCGTGGCCATCATCCCTTACACCTACAAAGTGACCAACTTCCACAACTTCCGGCCCGGCTCTGTTGTCAACATCGAGTTCGACGTCTTCGGGAAATATGTGCAACGTCTGTTAGACGAATATTTCAAAAATCAGACAAAATAAAATCTCGTTTTTCACGTTAAACACGATTCACTAAAACTACAGATCGTTGAGAAAGAAAACAAAAATATTCACCAGGATCGGTATCAGTCTGCTGACGATAGCAGTACTGGCAGGGTGTTCTACCTCCAAAAACACCTTCCCCAATCGTGCCTACCACAATGTCACGTGCAGATACAATGTATATTGGAACGGAAATCAGGCGATGAAAGATGCGGAAAGGGAGTTGGCAAAGCTCTCCAAGGACAATTACACCGCCACCTTGCCGATATACAACTACCCCGACAAAACAGAGCTCGGTCCGTGCCTTCCGCACCTCGACCGCACCATCGAAAAGTCCTCGAAGGCCATCCACAAGCACTCCATGATGATCAAGGGCAAGGAGTATGTGAAGACGATTGACGACGCCTACTTCCTGATGGCCAAATCCTACTTCTACAAACAGGATTATGTGCAGGCGCAGCGCGTACTGAACTACATCGTTCACAACTACCCGAAATCCAACATTCTCAACGAGGCGCAGATTCTACTGGCACGCACACAGATGCGGCAGGGCTATTATTCCAGCGCGGATGAGCTGTTGGAGACCCTGCGTTACCAGAACGACAAGAAAAAGAAGAGCATCGGCGTGCTTTTCAACGCCGCGAAGGCGGAATACCATCTTACCGCCCCCGACGGAGACGTGCAGGAGGCCATCGACTATATCGGCAACGCCCTCTCCAACAAACCGAAACGGGAGTTCCGCACCCGTCTGCAGCTGATTTTGGGCGAACTGTACGAGAACCTCGGTCAGCAGGCCGAAGCCCAGAAGAACTTCAGAGAAGTGATCAAAAAGTCCAACAACTACGAGATGACTTTCTGTGCGCAGATGCACATGGCGGCCAACTACGACGGCACGGAAGCGAATCGCAATGCCATCACCAAGCAGCTCAACAAGATGCTGGAGGACAAGAAGAATGAGGATTATCGTGACCAGATCTACTATGCATATTCGGAAATCGCCCGCATTGACGAGGACGACGACCTGCGTATGGAATATCTCGCCAAATCCGTGACCGCTTCGACGAACAACAACTACCAGAAGACCTTCTCCAGCCTCACCTTGGCTGACCTGTACTTCGACCACAACGAGTACCGCGAGGCGCAACACTATTATGACACCGCCATGCTCTCCATCCCGAAGAACTACCCCAACTATGAGAGTCTGCAGAATAAATCCAACGTGTTGAAGGATTTGGTGGACAAGCTGGATGAAATTGATCTGCAAGACAGCCTTTTGCGAATCGCGAACCTGCCTGAGGGACAGCGAAGGGCTTGGGTGCAGAAAATGATTGCCGACTACACCGAAGCGGAACGTAAAGCCGCTGCCGAGGAAGCAGAACGCATGCTGGCCATGCAGAACGCCGCCTCCTATACCAACATCAACACCACCTCCTCCAACGGCAAATGGTACTTCTACAACCAGTCGCTCGTGACCGCCGGTCAACAAGACTTCTACCGCCGCTTCGGCAACCGGAAATTGGAGGACAACTGGTTCATCAGCAACAAGACGCAGATCTCTTTCGACGACATGGCCTTGATGAACGACCCTTCATTGGCGAAAGACACGGTGGAATACGACGAGGACGGCAATCCGATTGCGAAACGCGAAACCGACCCGAAGAAGGAGGCCTACTACCTGCAAGACCTGCCTTTGACGGCTGGCGCCAAAGACACCGCCAATGCCATCATTGCCAAAGACTTATATGAAACCGGCTTCATGTACCAGGATTTGTTGAGCGACACCAAGCGTGCTTGCGCCTCCTTTGAGTCGTTGCTGCAACGCTACCCGAAAAGCGAGTACGCCCTGCCCTCTGTCTTCATGCTCTACACCCTCTACCGCAACACTGGCGACCCCAAGGCGGAGACCTACAAGAACATGCTGCTGACCCAATACCCGGAAACCGACTACGCCAAGCTTATCCAAGACCCGGATTACTATAGCAAACTGGAAGCCAGAGAGAAAGTGTTGGAAAACCAATACGCCCAGGTGTATGAGGATTTCACCCAAAAACGCTGGAGAAACGTGATTACCGCCGCAGACGCCGCCATCCCGAACTGCACCGACGAGACCCTGCAATCCCAATATGCTTATCTGCGCGCCGTCGCGGCTGGACAGATTTACAATGAAGACACGCTCATCGTCGGAATGACCCGATTGGTCGCCAACTACAAGGATCAGCCTGTGGCGGAATTGGCCCGCTACTACTTGTCCAACTTCACAAAGGCTCAGATCCAGAATAGTCTGGGCATTACGGACACAACCTCCACAAAGCAGGCAGCATTGCAAGAAATCCTGCAATCCGAAACACAGACGGAGAGTGTTTTCTCCTTCAAACCGGACGACCAGCATTATGTGATTTTGTTAGTCAAGACTGCCGAATTGCCATTGCAAACCGTCAAGCAGAACCTTAACAATTTCAACAAGGCCTTTTTCAGTCTTAAAAAGTTGGTTGTCAGCAGTTTCTTTATTGACAACCAACGCCAGATGGTCACCGTTTCCAAATTCGGGAACAGCTCGGAGGCCCTGGATTACTACAACATTCTCACTAAAAACGAGACATTCGTGACGGATATTGACAACAAAGTGATTGAGGTGTTCGCCATCAGTGCCAATAACTACACCACTTTTTATAACAAACGGGACGAACGGGTCAACTATCCGGCATTCTTCAAAGAAAATTATCTTAACAACAAATAAATACAGATGCTTATGAAAGAGACAGATACACGAGATTTCGGCGCTTCGGCCGTCAACGTTATTGCACAAGGTACCCAACTGCAGGGCAACATGGTCACTTCATCCGACTGCCGCATCGACGGGGCGCTTCGAGGCAATATTGAATCCAAGGCAAAAATCATCGTCGGCCGCAGCGGTGTGGTGGAAGGCAATATCAAATGCGCCAATATAGAGATTGAAGGATCTGTAAAAGCTGAATCACTGCTGGTCACAGAATTGATTTCCTTGAAAGCCACCGCCAATTTGATTGGCAACATCGAAACCGGCAAGATTGCCATCGAACCGGGTGCCGAATTTTCCGGCAACTGCAAGATGCGCAACAACCGCCCTGTCGCCCCGCAAGCCGCCCAACCCGAACGCAAATAGCGTATGAGCGCACCGAAAGCTCGAAAGAAGAGTTCTCCCATCCATCAATATGCCGTTTATTCCAACCTGGCTTTTGAGATGGGAGCACTCATCGTTTTGGGCGTTTTTGGAGGGATAAAATTAGACAAACTACTGAGCACCAGCCCGTTGTTCGTCATTGTATGCTCATTAGCCAGTATTGCCATTTCGCTATACCTGATTATCCGTTCCTCAATAAAGTCGCAAAAACAATCAAAAAATGAGCAAAAAAATTCCGATTAGGAAGTTTTCATTCCGAATTATCCTGTTTTCCGTCATCATAGCCGGACTTTCCCTGCTATTTCAGTGGCTGTGCCCGCAACTTGCGACCCCGGCGTTGCCGTTCATCGTGCTTTTCTTCTTCGCGATGACCCTCTTCACCATGTACATCGTCCTGCGCAGCGAAGACGGACAAAACGGCAAGAGGTTCGTCTCCGCCTACATGATCTCCCGTACCGTGAAAATTCTCTCCTGTTTGCTGTTTCTTTTTCTGTATATATTTTTGAACAAGGAAGATAGCATCCGGTTCGCCATTGCGTTCATGGTCATCTATTTCCTGTTCGCCATCTTTGAAATTGTCGTATTGAAAAAGGAGAATGAATCAAAAAGCACTGCTGTATAACGGCAAATCCAAGCAGATTTTCGCCACAGAAGGGCAAAATTTCGTCATCATGTCCTACAAAGATGACGAAACGGCTTATTATGGGGTGAAAAAATCAACCATTCCCAACAAAGGTGCGCTTAACAACAAAATTTCATCCCTGATTTTCAAATACTTGGAACAAAATGGCATCTACACCCATTTTGTCGAACAGTTGGACGAGAACAAGCAACTGTGCCGCCGCGCAAAGTCGCTGCCACTGGAGTTCATCGTGCGCAATGTCATCGCCGGCACCCTCTCCAGGCGACTCGACATCGAAGAGGGCACCGTTCCGGAGAGCACCATCTACGAAATCTGCCTTAAAAGCGACATCCTTCGCGACCCGTTGATCAACCATTATCATGTGTTGGCACTGGGTTACGCAACCGAAGAGACCTTGCGCGAGATTCGTTCCATTATGCAGAAAACCAACGAATTGCTGACTAAACTGCTGAAATCCATCAACATCGACCTTATCGACTTCAAATTGGAGTTCGGCTTCGACACGGAAGGCAAACTGATGCTGATTGACGAGATTTCGCCCGACACCGCCCGTTTTTGGGATTCCGAAAGCCACGAGCATCTGGACCGCGACCTTTTCCGTCGCGATCTTGGCGATGTCGAATCCGCTTATAAAGAGGTACTTACACGTTTAGAATCCGCATTGCAAAATGGATAAGAAAACCCTGCGGCAGCAAATCCGCGCCGCCAAAAAACAACACACGCCTGAAGAATTACACCGCCAATCCGACCTTGTTCTGCAACAATTGGCCGCCCATCCCCGCTTTCAAACGGCGCAAAGAATCATGTTATATGCCTCTCTGCCCGACGAAGTGCAGACTTTAGACTTCCTGGAGCAGTGGCGTCACCGGAAAACCATTATCCTGCCCACCGTGGTGGGAGACGACATCATTCCTGTGGAATTAGCGGATAACGTGGATTTTGCGGAAGGAGACTTCCATATTCCGGAACCGCAAAACCATCCCTATGCAGGCAGTTTCGACCTCATCGTGGTTCCGGGAATGGCCTTCGACAGAGAGGGTCACCGTTTAGGCCGTGGTCGCGGCTACTATGACCGCTTCCTCGCCCGACACCCACAAGTTCACACCATCGGTCTCTGCTTCGATTTCCAGCTGTTGCCGGAAATTCCCTGCGAGCCGCACGACCGGATTATTGACGAGATCATAACATGCTCGTAGAGACGATGTGCACATCGTCTCTACGAAATTGATAATAAGGGAATAATCGCGGATTATTTGTTTTTCCGTTTCATCCAGAAATACATCCCCCAGTAGGCCAATGTCACGCCAAGCGTTATGCCCAGCACCATCGGGAAACGGTCTTTCAGACTGGAGAAGGTGATGGGTATCAGCAAGGCTGCCAGTAGCATAAAGTAGCGTAATACCGCTTTCATACTATTTCAGTTTCGCCAATTGCTCTTTGATGATGCGGATTTTCTCCTCCGCGTCGGCCTTCTTCTTGCGTTCGATATCGACCACATTCTGCGGCGCATTGTTCACGAAACGCTCGTTGGAGAGCTTCTTCATCACCGTTTGCAGGAAACCTTCCGCATACTGCAGGTCGGCCTCCAATTTCTTGATCTCTTCAGAAGCATCCACCAGACCGGTCAACGGGATGGAATACTGGATGTTGTTCTCAATGAAAGAAGCGCCGTCGATGTCCTTGGTCTCCAAATACTCGATCTTTTCCAAGTTGCAGAGTTTCGCGATAACGGAGTCCGTGGCGTTGTTGGCGTGCTCGGGAGAGGTATAGACCTTGAGGGTCAACGCGTGTTTTTGCGCGATGTTCTTCTCCGTGCGGATACGGCGCACCTGCTCGATCACCTTGCGGGCAGCGGCGAAATCGTCCAGCACTTTCTGATTCATTTCGACATCCAACACCGGCATTTGGGTCATCATAATAGACTCTTTTTCACCTCTTTGACGCATTGTTTGCCACAACTCTTCGGTGATGAAGGGCATGAACGGGTGCAGGAACTGCATCAGCATTTCAAAAATGTCAATGATGTCACGGTAGGTCTTGCCGTCGATGGGCTGTTGGAAACCGGGCTTCACCACTTCGAGGAAGCAGGAGCAGAAGTCGTCCCACACCAGCTTGTAGATAATCATCAACGCCTCGGAAATACGATAGCGTTGGACGTGCCATTGCATTCCGTGGAACACCTCGATGAGACGCTCATGCATCCATCGGATGGCGGTGGCGGTATGCAGCGGCTGCGGCAGATTGTCATCCACCTCCCAGCCTCTGACCAGACGGAAGGCGTTCCACAGCTTGTTGCTGAAGTTACGACCCTGTTCGCAAAGAGATTCGTCAAACAGCAGGTCGTTACCCGCGGGAGAGCTGAGCAACATACCGAAACGCACACCGTCGGCACCGTATTTCTCCATCAACATGATAGGGTCGGGAGAGTTACCAAGCTGTTTCGACATCTTGCGGTGCAGCTTATCACGCACAGTACCCGTGAAATAGACATCTTTGAACGGAATCTGGCCGCGCCATTCGAGACCAGCCATGATCATACGCGCCACCCAGAAGAAGATGATGTCGGGAGCGGTGATCAACACGGCCGTCGGATAGTAGTATTTGATTTCTGCATTGTCGGGATGGCGGATGCCGTCGAACACGGAAATCGGCCACAACCAGGAGGAGAACCAAGTGTCCATTACGTCCTCGTCCTGTTTCAAGTCGTTGATGGTCAGATTCAATTCGGGGAATTTCTGACGGGCAATTTCCAATGCCTCATCGATATTATGCGCCACCACAAATTCGTGGTTCGGCAAATACCAAGCCGGGATGCGGTGACCCCACCAAAGCTGGCGGCTGATGCACCAATCCTTGATGTTCTCCATCCAGTGCGCGTAGGTGTTCTTGAACTTCTCCGGGTGGAATTTGATATCGCCGTTCATGACCGCATCGAGGGCGGGTTTCGCAAGTTCGCCCATCTTGCAGAACCATTGCATGGAAAGTTTCGGCTCGATGACCTCGTTCGTACGTTCGGAAAAGCCGACTTTGTTGGTGTAATCCTCAATCTTGACGAGGTTCCCGGCCTCTTCCAACATCGGGATGATGGCCTTGCGCGCCTCGAAACGGTCCATGCCGACGAGGAACTGAGCATTCTCGTTGAGCGTACCGTTGTCATTGAAGATGTTGATGGTCTCCAAATGGTGCTTGATGCCGAGGTTGTAGTCGTTGATATCGTGGGCCGGTGTGATTTTCAACGCGCCGGTACCGAACTCGCGTTCCACATATTCGTCGTAAATCAAAGGGACAGAACGGTTTACGATAGGAACGATGGCGCGTTTGCCTTTATACTTGGCATAACGCTCATCCTCAGGGTGCATACAGATGGCCGTATCGCCGAGGATAGTTTCCGGACGGGTGGTCGCGATGGTGATGTACTCGTTCTCTTCACCTTCGATTTGATAGCGAACGTAGTAGAGTTTCGATTGCAACTCCTTGTAAATCACCTCTTCGTCAGAGACAGCGGTAAGCGCTTTCGGGTCCCAGTTGACCATGCGCACGCCTCGGTAAATCTTGCCTTTTTTGTAGAGATCCACAAAGACTTCGGTCACAGCTTCCGACATTTCAGGGTCCATCGTGAATTTGGTGCGTTCCCAGTCGCAGGAGGCCCCTAACTTACGCAACTGTTTGAGGATAATGCCACCGTATTTCTCTTTCCATTCCCACGCATGCTTCAGAAATTCCTCACGCGTAAGATCCTTTTTATCAATGCCTTGCTCTTTGAGGTAGTTCACCACTTTGGCTTCCGTGGCGATAGAGGCGTGGTCGGTTCCGGGCACCCAAACGGCATTGAAGCCCTTCATGCGGGCGCGACGGATCATCACATCCTGAAGCGTGTTGTTGAGCATGTGTCCCATGTGGAGCACGCCAGTCACATTTGGCGGCGGAATCACGATGGCGTATGCCTGTCTGCTGTCGGGTTCAGAATGGAAGAAATGATTGTCCATCCAAAATTTATACCATTTGTCCTCCACCGCAATCGGGTCGTACTTGGTGTTGATTTCTGTAGCCATATTTAATCTAATCTGTTATATACTAAGTATTTGGGCGATTACTCCGCCATTTAAAACAAAGCGCAAAGATAGCATTTTTTCGCTTTACCCTAAGCGCGTGCGCATGGACAAAGAAGAGAATTTTCATTTTTATGGACACTTTTCAAAAAAATTGTATTTTTGCCATGCTTTATTGCAGAAACTTTATCAAAAAATTCTAATTAAATAATTGAATATGAAAATATTAGTCCTCAACTGCGGTAGTTCCTCCATCAAGTATCAGTTGCTGGAGATGGAACCGCAACCCGAATTATTGGCCAAAGGTCTTGTAGAACGTGTTGGTTTGGAGATGGGTGAGTTCACCCACAAACCTGTCGGCAAGGAGAAATGCTATGTACAAACCCCCATCCCGACCCACGAGGAAGGTATCAAACTGGTTCTCAATATGTTGACCGATCCCGAGCACGGTGTCATCAAGTCTTTGGACGAAATCGGTGCAGTGGGTCACCGCGTGGCCCACGGCGGCGAGTACTTCAAGGAGAGCTGCGTCATCGGCGACAAGGAGCGCGAGGAGATTGCCAAGCTCTGCGCTTTGGCTCCCCTGCACAATCCCGCCAGCCTCACGGGCATCGATGCCATGAAGAAATTGCTCCCGAACGTGAAGCACGTCGGCGTGTTCGACACCTCCTTCCATCAGACCATGCCTGCCGAGGCTTTCCTGTATGCTCTTCCTTACGAGTATTATACCGAAAAGAAGATCCGTCGTTACGGTTTCCACGGCACCAGCCACAAGTATGTGGGTCCGAAGGCCGCTGAGCTGGCCGGCATCCCATACGAGAACGCCAAGATCGTGAGCTGCCACCTCGGCAACGGCGCCTCCATCTGCGCCATCAAGAACGGCAAATCCATCGACACCTCCATGGGCTTCACCCCGGTTGAAGGTCTGGTGATGGGCACCCGTGTGGGCGACATCGACGCCGGCGCGCTGCTCTACATCATGGACACGGAAGGTCTCGACACCAAGGGTATGAACACCCTCATCAACAAGAAGAGCGGTCTGCTGGGCATCTCCGGCAAGAGTGTCGATATGCGCGACATCCGCGCCGGCCGCGACGCTGGCGACGAGCGCAGCACCGACGCCTTCAACATGTTCGCATACCGCGTGCGCAAGTACATCGGCGCGTATGCAGCCGCCATGGGCGGTGTGGACGTCATCCTCTTCACCGGTGGTATCGGCGAAAACGCCTGGTTCCAACGCGAGAAGATTTGTGAAAACCTGGAATGGATCGGCGCGAAACTCGACCCCGAAGCCAACCAGAAGTACTGCGGCGAAGACGGCATCATCTCCACTCCCGACTCCACCACGAAACTGGTGGTCGTCACCACGAATGAGGAGTTAGTGATTGCTACAGATACATACAATCTTCTGTAATAGAATCTCTTACAGATAAAAAAAATCGGGTTGACCAAATGGCCAACCCGATTTTTTTTAACAAATGTCCCAAAAAGGATCACTTTTTCCTGAGGTATTCGTCGATGGCTTTGGCCGCCTGCTTGCCCGCGCCCATGGCGAGAATCACGGTAGCCGCGCCGGACACAATATCGCCTCCGGCGAAAACGCCTTCGCGCGAAGTGGCGCCTACCTCATCGGCCACAATGCAACCGTGACTGTTGACATCCAAGCCTTGCGTTGTGGTGTAAATCAGCGGGTTGGGCGAGGTCCCTATGGACATGATGACCATATCGGTGTCCAAAACAAACTCTGAACCCGGAATTTTCACAGGACGACGGCGGCCCGATTCATCCGGCTCGGAGAGCTCCATGCGCACGCACTCCATGCCGCACACCCAGCCTTTTTCATCTCCGAGAATGCGAACAGGATTGGTAAGCAATTGGAAGTCAATACCTTCCTCCTTGGCATGATGTACCTCTTCGCGACGGGCCGGCAATTCCTCTTCGGACCGGCGATAGACGATATGCACCTCAGCACCGAGACGGATGGCCGTGCGGGCCGCATCCATGGCCACATTGCCGCCGCCCACCACCGTCACCTTCTTGCCGACGAAGTTCGGGGTCTCATATTTTTCTTTATAGGAGAATAGCAGGTTGTTTCGGGTCAGGAACTCGTTGGCAGAGACAACTCCGCACAAGTTTTCACCCTCGATGTTCATGAAATTGGGGAAACCGGCACCAGAGGCGATGAAAACGGCATCATAACACCATTTGTCCATAAGATCATCGACCGACATGGTACGACCGATCACCACATCGCTCTCGAAACGCACACCGAGATTCTTGATGGTTTCGATTTCGGGCTTCACGATATCCTTTTTCGGCAGACGGAACTCCGGAATACCATAGACAAGCACGCCGCCAAACTCGTGAAGTGCCTCATACACAGTCACATCGTAACCCATACAACGCAACTCCTTGGCGCAGGTCAGACCGGCGGGGCCACTGCCCACCACGGCCACTTTCTGGCCTTTGCGCACGGAGGGCTTCTGCGCCACGATGTTGTTCTTCATCGACCAGTCGCCGATGAAGCGCTCCAACTTGCCGATGGCCACGGGGTCGCCCTTGCGACCGAGGACGCATTTGCCTTCGCACTGGCTCTCCTGCGGACATACACGACCGCACACGGACGGCAGGGCGGTGTCCTCGCGAATCAGCGAGGCGGCCTTGTCGAACTGACCGTCTTTGATGAGCGAAATAAAGTCGGGGATGCGGATATGCACCGGACAGCCGCTCACGCACTGCGGGTTTTTGCAAGTCAGACATCGGCGAGCCTCTTCCACCGCCTCTTCGGCATTGTAGCCGAAACAAACCTCCCTAAAGTTTGAACGGCGCACCTCAGGCGCTTGCTCGCGCACCGGCACGCGTGATTTCGGTGGAAGGGCCTCATGTGCGATACCGCCGATATGACATTGGTGATTCTCCCTTAACTCCTCTTCTTCCAACAACTTACGACCTTCAACATGGTCATACATCGCCTGACGGTGCATGCACTCGTCGAAGTTGATGAGCGATGCGTCAAATTCGGGACCATCGACGCAGGTGAACTTGGTCTGCCCACCGATATGCACGCGGCACGCGCCGCACATACCCGTACCATCGACCATCAGCGAGTTGAGACTCACCACACAAGGGATGCCCAACTCCTTGGCTTTCAACGACACGAACTTCATCATGATCATCGGACCGATGGCCGTGATCTCGTCATAGCGACGACCTTCATGGTGCACCAAATGGTCCAGCATGTCGTTCACCGTGCCCTTGAACCCCATGGAACCGTCGTCGGTGGTGATATACAAGTTGTTGGTAATCTTGCGGAACTGCTCGATGTAGAAAAGCAGCGAAGCATTGCGGGCCCCGATGATGACATCGCATTCCAGTCCGTGTTGTGACATCCATTTTACCAATGGGAAGACCGGAGCGATGCCAACACCTCCCGCTATGAAACAGTAGCGCGACCGGCGCAGCATGCCGATCGGGCGGTGGATAAAAGCCGATGGATTGCCCAACGGTCCCACCACATCATGGAAAAAACCGCCAACAGGATAGGAGACAATTTTCCGCGTTGAAACGCCTATCGCTTTGATGACCAAAGTAATAGTGCCGTCCGGCAGAAATGTGTCGCTGACGGTTAACGGGATGCGCTCTGCGGTTTCGTTCGCTTTCACGATGACGAACTGTCCGGGCAGAACGGATTGCGCGATTTTCGGGGCTTCCACTTCCATCAGGAAGGTGTCCTGGCCTAATTCTTCCTTTTTGACGATTTTATACATTAGTTTACGATTTACGGATTACGGTTTACAGTTTACAGTTTGTGATCCCACACTGCGCTTCGCTGGTGTGGCCTGATAATGCCTCTCTATCTGAGGGATCCTACGATTGCATCCGCCAATGCCTCCAATTCGGCGCGTTGCGTCTCTTTCATCGCGGATTTGAAAGTGATGGCGGGCTCGAGGACCGTGGTGTTCTTCATTTCGCCGAGAATGGCTTTGACGGCGTTGCCGGAGACGGGTGCCCATGAGCCGTTCTCAATCACGGTGAAGGTGCGGTTCTGGAGCAGATGTGCCTTGATGTCAAGCAAATAGTTCTCCATCGGCGGGTAGAGACCGCCGTTATAGGTGGGAGCGATCAAGACAATGTGGCTGCAACGGAAAGACTCCGACACCAGGTAAGAGACATGTGTGGCGGAGACATCGAACATCTGGATGTTGAGACAGCCCTTGTCGGCCAAAAGGCCGGAAAGCACCGTCGCCACCGATTCCGTATGACCGTACATGGAACCATAGACAATGAGGATTTCCTTGTCTTCAGGTTCGTATCGGCTCCATTTGTCATATTTTTCAATGAACTTCCCGAAATCCTTGCGCCAGATCGGACCGTGCAGCGGGCAAATCATAGCGATGTCCAAAGCGGCAGCCTTCTTCAACAGATTCTGCACCTGGATTCCGTATTTTCCCACAATATTAGTGTAATAGCGGCGGGCTTCGTCCATCCACTCGCGGTCGAAATGGACCTCGTCGGCGTAGAGATTGCCGTTCAGCGCCCCGAAAGTGCCGAAAGCGTCGGCAGAGAAGAGCACTTTGTCGGTCGAATCGTAGGAGACCAGCACTTCAGGCCAGTGGACCATCTGCGCACCCACGAAATTCAGCGCATGCTTTCCCGTTTCCAGCTTCTCGCCTTCCTTGACAACCCGGATTTGCGTGCCTTCCGGCAAATCCATAAACTGACTCAACATGCGGGAGGCTTGCAGGCTGCAGACGATGACGGCGTTCGGCCATCGGACCAAAACCTCCTGCAAAGAGGCCAAGTGATCGGGCTCCACATGATGGATAACGACATAGTCGAGTGCGCGTCCGGCCAAAACAGCAGTCAAATTCTCGATGAACTGCATGCTGACCGCCTGGTCGGCAGTGTCCAACAGCACCGTTTTCTCATCCAACAGGAGATAAGAATTATAGGAGGCGCCGCGCGGAACGGGCATCATGTTCTCAAAAAGGGCCAATCGACGGTCGGAAGCCCCGATGAACCATAAGTCTTCCGAAATTTTTCTAGAGGTATTCATAATATATATAACTAATTGTCTTAAAAAGATTTGCTCGGTTTGGAAAACCAAACTGCAAAAATACAAAAATCTCCTGAAACAACATAAAATTTAAAATGTTCATCAAGACAAATTTTGGAATTAATTTTTTTGTATTTTTGCGGCAATATTATTAAAAGGAATAATTATAAATAAAATTCAATAAAATATGAAAAAATTTACCCTTTTAGCATCATTACTGATGTTCGTCACATTGAGCTATGCAGTGAATGTGATTCCCGTGGAAGATGCTATGCGAGCTTCCAAAAACTTCCTTGCCGAACGTGTCGGCACCGCCAAAGCCAACCAAATGGAGCTGGTGCTTGCCCAAACGGAGTATTCTGCCGATGGCACTCCTGTCACTTACCGCTTCAACGTCGGTGACAAAGGATTCATTGTCGTGTCTGCCACAGATTTGGCAAACCCTGTGTTGGCTTTCTCTTTGGAAAGCAACTACAAGGAAGGCATCGGCGCTGACATTTATATGCAACGATATGCCAACGACTTGGCTTACCTGATGACCAACCCTTCCGCCGCTTTGCAAAAACGCAACTCCTGGGACCACTATCTGGCTGCTGAATTCACTCCCTACCGCAGCGCCAAAGGCAACCCCTGCGTCGAACCTTTGATCACCACCCGCTGGACACAGGAACAATACTACAACCAGTTCTGCCCTTACAACCCTCAGAACTCCTATTCTGAAGACCACCGCACCCCTGTGGGCTGTGTCGCCCTTACCATGGCCAACATCCTCTATTACTATCGTTACCCGGATCATGGTTACGGTTCTGTGTATTATATCCCTCGCGAGTATGACGATGACGGCAACCTGCTGTACACCTACCCTGCACAATATGTCAACTATGGCCTTTCCGAATACGACTATGACGCTATGACCAACGCTTTGGGCGCTTACGACGGCGAACTGGCAAAATTGATCTACCACTGCGGTGTGTCTGTTCGCATGTCTTACGGTCATGACGGCTCCGGTTCACAATCCGAATATGCCATGGAAGCTCTCCAAGATCACTATTTCTTTAATGAAAACGCCCAGTTCAAACAATTGCAAGACGTTACCGGTGGCACTGACTCCCTGATTTATCTTTGGGTGAACATGGCTAAGACCGAACTGGACCAACATCGTCCGTTGTTCTTCTCCGGTAGAAGCGCCGCCGCCGGCGGTCACGCTTGGATCGTGGACGGTTACATCACCATCAACAACGCCACCTATTTCCACGTGAACTGGGGTTGGGCAGGTTCCGGCAACGGCTACTTCCTGATCAACAACCAAGTTTCCCAAAGCTACGGCAACTTCAATGCTGACAACGCCAACAGCATGATGATTAATTTGATGCCCGACAGCTCCGCCATCGAAAAACCCGCGGAAAGCTTCAAACGCGTCACCTCCAGCTTCGGCACGATCAGCGATGGTGCCGGCAATATGAAATATGCCCCGAACTCCAACCGCAGATGGGTCATCGCTTGCCCTGACGCAACTTCTTACAAATTCGAATTCTCCAAACTGAAACTGAAAAACGGCGACTACGTTAAGATTTATAATGGCGCAACTGAGGCCAGCGGTGTCAAACAACAATACACGGGCAACTACCTCATGGCCGCTTGCAACGACTATTCAAGCCAAGGCGATGCCATCCATGCCGACTACGAAGGTCAACCTCTCCCGGGTTCCGTCACTGTCAATGCCGACAGCGTGCTCGTGGTCTTCACCTCCACCGCCAACTCCGAAACCGACTATGGCTTCGTGCTGAATTTCGAAGTGACCAACTTCAACAAAACCATCTGTGCCAACAAGACCTACACCGATCAGACGGCTACCATCACCGACAAGCCCAATAACGCCACCGGCGATGACGAATACCGTGCATCTACCATCTGCGAACACACTCTGAATCTGCAATTCTGTGACAAGCTCGTCTATGCTTTCCAAAAGTTCGATCTGAAAGAGGGTGATTATGTGGATATCTACAACCAGACCGCCGTTAACGTGAGCAGCAGAGACCTCGTCGCTCGCTACGACATCAACAATCCGCCTGCCATCGGTGAAGTTTTCAATTACACCACCACGCTCTTCAATGTGGCTGGTAGCCTCATCTCCAGATATGTTATCCGCTTCGCTTCCGACAATATGGAGCAAGGCAGCGGCTTCGAATTGACTTACTTCGGCATCCAAACGGGTATCGACGATTTCGAGAATGTTCAAATCAATCTCTATCCTAACCCCGCTACTTCTTACGTGAATGTACAAGTCGAAGCTTCTGACGCTCAAGAATTCAGCGCCAAGGTGGTGGATATGATGGGCAAGACCGTCTATGTTGACCAATTTGAACACAATGGCGGCACTTCCATGTATCAAATTCCCGTGAACAACCTGGCCAAGGGTGTTTACTTCCTCCATCTCAACAACAGCAACGGCAATACTGTTAAGAAATTCATCGTGGAATAATTCTTACAATATTATAATAAAGAAAGGCGGTCTCTCCAGGCCGCCTTTTTTATATTATATTGGTGCGTATCCGTAATTTATGTACATTTGCGCACTTATTTTGAGAGAATCAAATATATTAATAATCAATACTTTATAAAATGAAACAGTTAATCGAATGCGTTCCTAACTTCAGTGAAGGCAGAAATCAAGACATCATCAACCAAGTGGCCGACGTCATTCGTCAGGCCGAAGGCGTGACATTGTTGGATGTGGATCCCGGCGCCACCACCAACCGCACAGTCGTCACCTTCGTGGGTGAACCGCATTATGTGGTCGATGCCGCCGTCAAGCTCATCGCCAAGTGCCAAGAACTCATCGACATGCGCAACCACCACGGCGACCATCCGCGCTTCGGTGCCACCGACGTGTGTCCGCTTGTGCCCATCGCCAACATCACGATGGAAGAGACCGTGGAATATGCCCGCCAGCTGGCCGAACGGGTCGGCAAGGAGTTGAACATCCCCGTCTATTGCTACGAGAACGCCGCGTTCAAGCCCGAGCGCCGCAACCTTGCCAACTGCCGTCAGGGTGAGTACGAAGCCCTGAAGGAGCGCATCACCTCCAAGGAGTGGAAGCCCGACTTCGGTCCCAACAAGTTCACGGAGAGCGTCGCCAAGAGCGGTGCCACGGCCGTGGGCGCCC
>JAEEGL014884941.1_pt1 | contig 24493 bp, 14 predicted proteins | sample 9134231 | NCBI WGS metagenome assembly JAEEGL01 (sample SAMN16246548, study PRJNA631951) | gut metagenome | biome: gut microbiome; feature: rumen; material: fiber-attached | host: Bos | place: Iran: Karaj | collected 2018-10
CTACGCCGGCAACCGCAATGTCGGCAAGTGGCGCAGGGAGGCCGTTTACGAGGGCCATTTCGACACCATCCACCAGACGACGCATATCAATTTCCCCCTGATGCGCTATTCCGACATCCTGCTGATGTACGCCGAGGCGGCGAACGAGTACCTTGGCGCCCCGACGCAGAAGTGCTATGATTGCGTGAAGGCCGTACGCGACAGGGCGCACATCTCCACGCGTCCCTTCGCCGAGTACTCGACCCACTCCTCCTTCCGCAATCTCGTACGCAACGAAAGGGCCCGTGAGCTCTGCTTCGAGGCCACCCGCAAGTACGACCTCATCAGGTGGGGCATACTCGAGCCGGCGATGAAAGACAGCTATTCCAAGTACTTCAGCGACCTGAGGTGCAACAGCTACGACACATCCATGTATGCCCGCCGTTACGTAACTCTCATCGGGCGCCGCCATGACGTCCTTCCAATCCCAGCCATCGAACTTGGCGTGAATCCTCTCCTCAAGCAAAATCCCCTCTGGTAACATGAAAAAGAGCATTTACATATACGGTATCCTTCTCGCGGTTGCGGCGGCCCTGACGGCATGTTCCCATGACCTGAACATCCCGATAGACTTTGATGTCAAGCTCGCCGACAACAACACCTTCAAGACGGGAGACCCCGTCCGTTTCGACATCGACGGAACCGTGGACAATATAGTCTTCTTCAGCGGGGAAGACGGACATCGCTACGAGTTCAGGGACCGTTACGAGTATGACACTTCGGACATCGAGGCCATAACCCTTGATATTAATTACGGTATATGGTACGGCCAGAACCAGATGGCCGGGGATCCTACCCAGCTCGAGACCTGGATATGCACGTCCTGGGATTCCGACAAGATCAGCTGGTCGGATTTCGAGGCCGATTCGCTGGCTTTCGTCCAGATGCGCAATGACGGCATGCCGGGTTGGGAGAGGCTGGAATTCACTGACGATATCACGAAGATCGGCACCTACGTCCCTTACACGTACAATCTGGATTCGAAGTACGTGGACGGCCTTGTCATAGCGTTCCACTTCATTCCTACCGAAACCTTCGATTCATCCATCTGGCGCCGTTTCTACAGGATTTACGGGCTCCTGACGACCCGCTTCGCCGGTGCGACTCCGTTTACCTTGAATTTCTTTTCGATGTCCTGGCAGACGATAACGTTCAACACCATTCCGGCGGCCCGCTACAATTTCGTCACGGACAACAGCGGGGTCAAGATCGCCACATCCGGCGTGTACACCATGATGTTCGATGCGAGGAAATACTGGTCGTCCCTCAAGTATCCCGTTCCCGAAGCCTGGGCCATCTGCAAGCCCATCAGGATGAACAAGGCGAATCCGGACACCGGGGAGGCTATCAAGAACCTTCAGAACGTCATGCGGTCCTACGAGCACATTTACGAGGCTCCCGGAAAATACAAGGCGGTCTTCGTGGGCAACAACCGCAACTACAAGTGCAGTTCCAGACAAGTCCACGAAGTGGAATTCACCATTGAATAAGCGCCTGTGAGAAGTGCGTTCGTTGTCATGATCCTCGCCCTGTCGGCTTCCGTCGCCGGGGCGAGGACTTATGATGTGATAGTCTATGGCGGAACCGCTTCGGGGGTGGTCGCGGCCTATTCTGCGGCCAGGATGGGCGCCGACGTCATATTGGTCTGCCCGGATGAAGTGCTGGGCGGTATGACTACCGGTGGTCTGGGCAAGACTGATATCGGGAACAAACAGGCGATTTCCGGCATAGCCCGCCAGTTCTACAGGAGGCTCGGGGATCATTATGGCACCCTTGAAAAATGGAATTTCGAACCTTCGGCCGCGCTGGAGGTAATCGAAGGCTATGTCCGGGATGGGGGCTTCCCTGTCGAGCGGGGCATGTATCTCGAGTCCGTGGAAAAGAAGGGCGGCCGCATACGCAGCATCATCTGCTCCGGGAAAAAGTACAAGGCCCGCCAGTACATAGATTGCAGCTACGAAGGGGACCTGATGGCCGCGGCAGGTGTGGAATATGCTACCGGCCGCGAGGGCAGTATCGTTTACGGGGAATGCTACAACGGGGTGCAGCTGATGAAAAACCATCAGTTCCCCGACGGAGTGGACCCTTATGTCGAGCCGGGGAATCCTGCCTCAGGGCTGCTCTGGGGGATATCGGACAATTCATTGAAGCCCTTAGGGAGCGGCGACGCCCTGATCCAGGCCTATAATTTCAGGCTCTGCCTTACGGATGAGCCGTCCAACAGGATTCCCATAGAAAAGCCGGAAGGCTATGATCCGTCCCGGTATGAACTTCTGAGGCGTCTGCTCGCCATCAGCCCGCAGAAGACCAAACTCAACGACTGGTTCATCTGGTCCCGTATGCCGGGCCACAAGACCGACGTCAACAACAGGGGAGCCTTCAGCACGGATGCCATCGGGATGAGCCAGGACTATCCTGAAGCCTCGCACTCCGAGCGCGAGCGCATAGTGCGGGAGCATAAGGATTACACCCTCGGGCTGCTGTATTTTTTCGGCCATGACCCGGCCGTTCCTGCATCCCTTCGCTCCCAGATGCTGAAATGGGGCCTTCCGAAAGATGAGTATACAGGCACCGGCCACTGGACCCACCAGCTCTATGTCAGGGAAGCGCGCCGCATGGTCGGCGAATATGTGGCTACACAGGCGGATTGCGAAGGCAGGACGCAAGTCGAAGACGGCATTGCTTTCGCGGCCTACAACATGGATTCGCATAATTGCCAGAGGATAGTCGTCATAAAGGACGGCACGCCCATGGTAAAGAACGAAGGGAATGTCGAAATACCAGGCGGAATCCCTTATCCCGTCCCGTATCGCTGCCTTACTCCCAAACGGGCCCAGTGCGGGAATCTGCTCGTGCCGGTCTGCCTTTCCGCCAGCCATATCGCTTATGGCAGTATCAGGATGGAGCCTGTGTTCATGGCCACAGGGCAGGCCGCCGGCATGGCTGCAGCGATGTCAGGCCGGGCTGCGGTGCAGGATCTTGACGTCCGGGCGCTGCAGCATAAGCTGAAGGAAGATCCGTTCCTGGATGGCAGCATCCCGGATATTTATCTGGATGAGGACACCCCAGGCATTGAGTTCTCGGGGTGGAAAGCGATCCGCAGGAAGGGCTCTTACGGCCCTACATGTTTCTGTCTTGATCCCGGGATGACTGGGGATCTGAAGTACAGTTTCCCGCCGGAACTCTCCGGCGAATTCGATCTGTACGCCTATGTCCGGACAGGAAAAGAATTCTGCGGGCGATATGTATACGAACTGGAGACGGAAGGCGGGGAAACGATATGCGAATTGGACACCTCCAACTTGCGTGCCTCCGGTTTCGGAGGGAGCGACTGGTTTAAAATCGGGACCTTCGTTTTCCGTCCCGGATGCCATGCATGTCTGAGGGTGTTGCCGGCTGACGGTGACAAGCCCTGCATATCGGATGCGGTAATGCTTAAGTCCAAGTGATTTTTTGTATATTTGCGGGAACCACTATGTCCTGCAATTATGGAAAAAACACTGCTGACGGCCATTTTCATATTCCCTTTACTGCTTTTCTCATGCGACCGGAACGGCGGACCGGCTCAGCCGGCCGCTGACGGCAAGTCGGTAACCCTCGCGTCCGACCCCTTCTGCGGGGATTGGGCCAAAGGGGACAGCGTCAGCGTCCTGGACAATACCGGGAACCATCTTTTCCTTGCGGATGCCGCGGGAGCTTCCGCCACTTTCAGCGGCAAGGGCTACCCCTCGGCGAAAAGCAGGGTGGTGCTGAGCCCGTATTACAAGGAATCCTTCTTCAGCACCTCGAGCCTCAAGTTCTGTGTCCCGGCGGTCCAGCCTTCCTACAGGCCGGTCTCATACACTTCCGGTCCGGGACCGGAGTATACCATGACGGCTCTCAGCGCCTCGGTTTCGTTCACCGTCAGTTCCGATGACGTGGTCTCCGTGACCATACTCGGGGGCGGCGGGGAAAAGATTGCAGGCCCCGGAACGGTCGATCTTTCTTCGGGCGAGGCGAAGATGGCAGGCGATTCCGAAAGCATTCTCATGTGTCCCGGGGACGGGCGTACGCTTCCTGCCGGCGAAAGCAAGGTCTCGGTACTTCCCGGCTCCTACCCTTCCGGATTCAGGTTCAGGGTCCAGAAGGCCGGAGGGTCGGTGACCGAGTACTCGAGCGAGCGTGCAGCCGTCCTGCACGTACGGGACGATTACGATGCCGGCACAGTGGACGACGGTTTCGACGAGGGTCCTTCGCAGGACATGGAAGTGGTGTTCATAACAAATCCCGGGACGGCATCCCTTGTCTGGCCCTTCGCGACCCCTTCCGCGGGCTCGGTTTCGAGTTCGGCTGCCAACGGGAGGGCTTCTTTCCAGGGGGTGGAGACGGTGTTCGCGCTTCCGGAAAGCGCCGGAGGATATGCCTTCAAGGCCTTCTTTACCGGCGGCATAGTAAAAAACAGCGCCCAGGGGTTCTGTTTTTACGGGGAGGATGGGGATTATCTCGAACTCCCCGCCATTCCGGGCCTTCTGCTCTCCTCCGTAACTATCGTAAGCGGGAGTTCTTCTACGGCGCTGACGGTGACGGACGCTGACGGCGTTCCGGTCATCGGAGGGGCGGGGACATGTACATTCCCGTCTACGGGAGGGGAGTACACCTGGGATCTTTTCGAAACGGAGCAGTCAAAGCCATACCGCCTGGCCCTTGCCGGCACATCCGGCACGGTCCAGCAGCTGAAACTGCATTATGCCACCGTGGCCCGTCCGGCTCCGACGGGAGCGCTGTCCCCCCTGGACATGGGCCTTCGCGAGGCTCAGACCGGTGAGGAACGCTTCCGCATCCTGTCCAAAACGCATTCAATCGCCCTCTCCCAGGGCCGCGAGGTCGATTACTCCGGGGTCGGGACCGTCGATCTGGTCATACCTTCCGACGCTTCGCCCATATTGATAGGCAAGAATACGGATTTCAAGGGGACGGTCTTCAATGTCCTCAATACGGCCAAGAACATGTACCTGTTCACGCTCCGCGGAAGCAAGAAGGCCGTCACGGTCACGGGCGCGCAGATAGATGCGGCTGACTACAGGGACACGCCGATCCTCGCATCCGGGACTCATCTTCTCGCAATAGAGGACAAGACTCCATGGGTCGAAAACAGGGAAGGATACGATTACGGGGCCACCCGCCGGGAGGCGGTCCTGGTAAGGGACGGTGTCGGCTCGAACGGACCGTGTGCGCCGTATGATACCCCGGCCACTAACCATAAGGCATGGTACTGCGTCGCCGACGACGACCAGAAGACCTTCTGCAACGTCACGATGAACCGCGATGCCGCGTGCACCTTCAAGACCTTCCTCGTGCGCTTCGAGATGCAGAACAACATAAAGGTATCCGGGGTTACCGTCAACACGCCCCTGAGCGAACTGTACGGGGATTCCTGCGTGGCCTTCGTATTTTGCACCAACATCCTGATGGAGGACATAGTGATGGACGGAAACTATTCCGACGTCGACGAGTACGGGTATTCCATCTCCTGCAACGCCGTATGGAACTCCACCTTCCGCCGCATACGTTCCAACTGCCGCTGGGCCGTCTTCGGCTGCAACAACACCCATGACTCGGTCATCGAGAACTGTGACATCGAGCGTTTCGACACCCACTGTTACGGCCGGAACATCACGATGCGGGACACGCATCTCCGGGGCAAGGGACTCCCCGCAGCCTCCATTTTCGGAACCATCCTCCTCGAGCGCTGCTATTTCGAGGACTGCTACCTGCATGCGATACGCCAGGACTACAACGCCTATGTCGATTTCGACCTCATAGTCAAGGACTGCGAGATCACCCCGAGAAACACTGCCGGCCTTGTCTCGATGGGGCGTCTGGACGCCCTTGTCAACTCGCGTCCGGAGCTTGAGATCAAGCGCTGGCCCAACGTCAGCATAGACGGACTGAAAGTAAACGTCCCGAACGGCGCCGCCTCGGTCCCTCTGTTCTATATCGGACGCAACAATGCGGACAAACCGCTCGGATACATATCGGACATCAGCGTCAAGAACCTGCAATTCAAGTACAAATCTTCTTCGGCGTCCACAGCGGCGTTCAAGTTATGCAGCGTCCCGGTCAGGGTCGCGGCCGACCCGTTCAAGTTCAGCTTCAGCGGCTCGTCCCTCAAACCTTCTTCCGGTGCCGCGAAGGCCAAGATTTATGTGAACATACACGGAGTCTCCGATTCGATATCCGTAAACGATAATGATGTCGAGGTAATCAATGATTGATATGAAACGATCCGGAATAATACTTGCCGCCGCGCTGGCGCTTTCGCTTTTTTCCTGTAAACCCGAGGAAATCAAGGAGCCTGCGGATAACGGTGGAAAGGATAACGAAATCGAGATAACGGTCGACGCCGACCGTCTGCTCTCCGAATGGAAGCAGGAGGACAGCCTGACGCTGTTCGACAACCTCGGAGACCATGTTTTCCGGACATCGATGTCGGGGCCGTCGGCGAAGTTCACCGGCGAATCCTACGTGCGTGCCCTGAGCCGTGCGCTCCTGTATCCCCGTACAGGCGGAGTGGTTTATGCCGACAACAAGATGACGGTTCCGGCCGTCCCGGCCGTGCAGAGGGGCTTCCAGCCCGTCTCAGTCTCGTTCAGCCAGACCAAGACGTTCAAGATGCAGTCCGTCGTCGCTGCGCTGGAATTTGCCGTCACGTCTTCCGACGTGGAGTATGTGACAATAGAAGACCTTTCCGGAGGAGCGCTCGCCGGAGATGTCGCGGTCGATTTCTCGTCCGGCGGCCAGATCGGCGTCACTCCTGTGGGTAAGGGCTCAAAGATAACCCTGCTGCCCGAGGACGGACAGACCAGCCTCCCGGCCGGGACGCTCCGTGTCAGCTGCCTTCCCGGCAGTTTCGATGGCGGGCTCTTCGTCACTGCCGTGCGGGCGGGGGACAGGGCCGTGGAGAAGGAAACCGGGCCCCTGAACCTTCAGAAAGGCGCCGTGACCTCAATAGGAGTCATCGAGGACGGAATCCTTCCGGACCTTGCTCCCGTCGATGTCAGGGTGTCTTTCATGACCGATGCCGAGACTCCGGCCTTCCAGTGGCCGTTCGTGTCTCCGTCATCCAATATTTCCTCTTCATGGGGTACGGCGACCTACGCCAATCAGGAGGTTGAATACACTCTCCCGGAGAGCGAAGGGGGCTATGTCTTCAAGATTTTCTGCACCAACGGCGTCTGCAAGAACACGCTCCAGGGCTTCCGCTTCGGCGGTGACGCCGGGGCCTACATCGAATTCCCCGAGCTCAAGGGGCTGTACCTGACGTCCGTAACCATGGTGTCCGGCAATGCCAACAGTTCCCTGATCGTGCAGGGCGCTGATGGTTCCTCCGTACTCGGGGGCAACGTGACCGCGTCGTTCGGCGCTGCCGGAGAGACTTTCACATGGGACATCTACGAGGCGACCCGTTCCAAGGTCTACCGGCTTGTTACCGGGGCCTCCTCCTCCATCGGCCTGAGGCACCTCTATCTGCACTACGATATCACTCCGAGGTCCGTTCCCACGGGACCGGTGAGGGTCCTTGATTACGGATTTGCTGAAGCCAAGACCGGCGAGGAGCGGTTCAATATATTGAAAAAAGTGCATACGGATGCGGTCACTTTCGGAAGGGATGTGGATTACTCCGGAGTCGGAAGGGTGGATCTGGAGATTCCCGCCAATGCGTCGACTATCCCTCTTCGGGAGAACACCGACTTCAAGGGCGCTGTCTTCCATGTTGTCAACACGTCGAAAAAGCTCTATCTGTTCACGCTCTCCCGTGCCCGCAAGCCGGTCAAGGTCACCGGAGCCCAGATAGATGCCGCCGATTACTCGGCGGTTCCCGAGTTGAGGTCCGGCCTGCATCTTCTGCTCATCCAGGACGACAGCTTGTGGGTGTACAGGCGTGAGGGCCATGATTACGGCGCCACGCGCAAGGAAGCCGTGCTCGTGCGCGACGGAGAAGGGTCCAACGGGCCCTGCGCGCCGTACAACACGCCCGCGTCGAGGATCAATGCCACCTATTGCGATGCCACCGACGACTTGAAGACTTTCGCCAACGTCACCCTTGACCGCGACAAGACGTCCACCTTCATGACACATCTGGTGAAATTTGATTCACAGAACAACATAAAGCTCTCGAACATCACCATCAACACTCCCCAGGACAACGACTGGGTCGGCGACGCCTGCATCTCGATCACGGGTTGCACGAACATCCTCTGCGAGGATATAACCATCAACGGCACATATTCCCAGACCGATTACTACGGCTACGGAATTTCGCTTAACGGCATCACCAACGCCACCTTCCGCCGCCTGCATTCAGCGTGCCGCTGGGGCGTGTTCGGAAGCAACAACACGCATAATTCACTGCTGGAGGATTCCGATACCGAGCGTTACGACACCCACTGCTACGGGCGCAACATCACGGTCCGCAACTCCACCCTGACGGGCCGAGGCATCCCGGTGTCTTCGATATTCGGGACCATAAGGCTGGAGGACAGCAAACTCGTGCGCTGCTACCCGTATTCCATACGCTCCGATTACAATTCCTACGTGGGTCTGGATATCGTCATCAAGAACTGCGAGATGTCCGGCACATCCGCATGGATATTCCCGATGGGCCGGCTGGACGCCCTTATCAACAGCCGTCCGGAGCTTGCGAAGAAACGCTGGCCTAACGTCACGATCGACGGGCTGAAGTTCCAAGTCCCCTCAAGCGCCACGGCTGTCTACCTGTTCCGACCGACGACGAAGAACACTTATCCCGAAAAACTGGGATACATCTCGAATATCAGCATCAGCGGACTCGAACTCATCTATCCTTCGGGGAAGGGTACGGTGCCGTTCTACCTGTCGAGCCAGGCGGCGAATACGGATTCCAACCTGACCGTAACCTTCGACGGCTGCAAGATGGCCTCGCCCTCGGGATCAAGTCCCGCGAAGGTCTATCTCAACCTGAAGGGCCCGAAGGATACGCACAGCACCATGTCCTCGGACATCGAGTTCGTCGAATAGCTATCTGTCGATATACTCTCCTGCGGCGTGGCGCTTTGCGAGCTGGTCCTCGTAGAGAGACTCGGGGCTGACGTGGACACCAGGCGACTGCCAGATGCCGTCCGGACGGGCCCCGAGATTGTCCTTGTAGTTATAACTGCCGGCAACCTTAGTTCCGATGCACCCTATGCACCAGTTCTGTCCGGTGACCCAGGGGCTCTGGACGCAGATCTTCGAGGATTCGCAGTTATAGAGGACGAAGTTAACTCCGGCCCATCCGTGGCCCGTACCCCATCCTGCGCGGTCCTGGACATTGATTTCCTTGTCCGTCTTGACGTTGTCGTAGAGGGTGCCGGAAGACCATCTCTGGTGGGGACCGGCGTCGGAGCGGGAGTGAGTGGCAGTACAGCGGAGGAACACGTTGGGTCCGGGAACCTGCGCGCCGCAGACATACTGGTGACGGTCGTCGTCGCAGAGACAGTTCTTGAAAAGGCACAGTTGCGATTTGCTGAAATGGAAGGCGTAGCGCTTGCCTCCTTCGACTATCGAAACGGGCTCGAGCGAGGTGCAGTCGGTGACCGTGACGTTTTTCGCTCCGTTGGCGAGATCCACAGAGCAGTAGCCGAAGTGTTTGGTCGTGACGTTGCGGATCCAGCAATGCTCGGCCGCATATACTGCGATGCCCGACCAGAAGTGGTCCTCGTCGACGAAGTCGCTACCCTTCTTCTCGGTCGCGTCATAGCGGGTGTCGAGGGTCATGTTCTCTATGCCGCACTCCGAGATGCGTGACCAGCTGCCCTTGCAGAGGTAGCCCTTGCCGTAGCTCTCGTCTCCGCCTATGCACATCACGACGGGATTGTCCAGCCAGATTTTGTTCTCTTCGATCTTCATGACCTTCCTTTCCCAGTATATGCTGTATCCGTCTGTGGTCCAGTCGACGTTCCCCTCGTACAGGGAGGCAAGCTCCCTCATGTGCAGGGCGTCGAGCCAGGCCTCGGTGGCGGGCCGGTATATCCATACCCTGTCCCCGACGGAGAACATCCCGGGGTTGCGTACAGGGACCCACATCTGGCCGACGGGGACGTATTTGGCTATGATTTCGCTCTGGCTCCCCGGGACCAGCTTGCTGGTGTTCCCCAACTGCAGCATCCTTGCGATCTGGGTCGTGGCCGTGCCGTAGAGTATGGTCTTGCCCTCGCCCTCTCCGCGGAGCACGACTCCGCTGCGGGTCATGCGGATTATGTTGGAAACGTAGTATGTCCCGGCCTTGAGCAGGACGGCCCCCGGAGCGCTCACATTGTTGAGCGCATCCTGGATCAGGGCAGTGGCGTCGGCGCCGTTCGCGGGGGCCTCGAGCGTCACCTTTACCGGAATTTCGGGGATCTCCTTGTCTCCCCAGCGGTAACCTACGCGGCTGAAGTCCGGAATCTGGTCCTTGGCGACATCCTGATACTGTGTCGCCGGGTCGGCCGGAGCGGCCGTGTCATAGTGCAGGAGCAGCCTCTGGAAATGCATTACGCTTCCGTCACCGGTCTGGATCTTGTACGCGGTCTCCTTCTCACTGCCGTAGAGGGTCCAGGTGTGGGTGTCCCCGAGACCTGCGAAATTGTAGGTCCTGGCCTCGCCGCCCGAGACGGGTGTGCCGTCATAACGGACTACGTTTGCCGCCGCGGGACTGGTGCTGCCCGTGGTCCACGTAATACGGGTCAGGAAGACTCCCTTTATCGCCGGGAGCAGGATATAATCGCCGGCGCCGCCTCCGAACTTGAATCCCTGGTGGCCTCCGGCATTCCTTGCGATACCGGTGGTCGCGTACACCTTGAACACATATCCGCCGCGTTCGTCCGTGAGCTTGAAGTTGGTTTCCGTGCGGGGGAAAGAAGCCTTCCCTTCGTTGAAGGTGTTCGAAATGGCGTTAATGTCGGGGCTGGCGAACGGCCAGAGGAAGTTGGAGGATTCCGGTGTTTCTATGAACACGAGTTCAAGGTCGAACGGCCCGGACTGCTCCGGGGTCTGGACGGCAGGCGTTTCGGTCGGTTGCGGATCGGTTCCGGGGTCCGGGTCGGTTCCCGGGTCCGGATCCGTAGGCTGGGAGCCGGTTTCGATGTTTCCAAGGTCCGAAAGCACCCCTGCTATGGCCGTGACGGCCTCGGTGTGCTCTCCGGAAACGGTCTTGCCGTCCTTGTAAGTGACGGTGAATTTTACGCCGGAGGGGAGGGAGACGGGCAGTATGCTTATTTTGTGCGTTCCTGCCGGGAGCGTCTCCTGTCCGCTGCCAGCAAGCAGCGTGACTGATTTGCCTTTAGCTTTCGGGGTGACGATAACGGAACCCGACTTGGCGTTGACGGCGATCTTGGCATCGCCCGTGAAGGCTTCGCCGGCGGCTCCTTCTATCTTGACTGAAACCACATCCGAGGATGAAAGATTTATGCCCAGGGCGGATGTCACGGGGCGCAGCGACACCTTTTTGGTTGAACTGACTCCGACGGCTATCGGGCTGAAGGCATTCTGCTCGGCGGGGACGTTGACCATGATCGAGTCGGCATCGAAGGAGGCTCCTGCCGCATATGGGCTCAGGACTATCCTCTCAAGGGCTCGTGTGTATGCCTGTCCGGAGAAAGATGCGGTCGTCCCTTCGGCATCGGCGGTGAACTTATGGTTGCCGGTGTTGTCCAGCACGCTGATTTCATGTCCCTTGGCGAAGGGGCCGCAGAAACTGTCTGACGACACCGTAAGCTGTATCGCCGAGTCCTTCGATGAAGGGGTAGCGGGCTCTTTTTCTTCAAGCTGGCTGCACGATACCGCAACAAGGGCGAGCATCGGAAATATGGCAAGGAATCTTTTCATCGTTTCAGTGTCAATATCCGGCAAATATAATAAAAAACGGGAATATGTCCGGAGGAGGGCCTAGCGGTAGAAGTAAACCCCTTCCGCGTGTCTTTTTGCCAGCTGGTCCTCGAACAGGGACCTCGGGCTGACATGCACTCCGGGAGAGATCCAGACTCCGTCCGGACGGGGCCCCAGGTTGTCGTCGTAGGTCCTTGCCGCTGCCTTTTTGGTCCCTATGCAGCCTACGGCCCAGTTGATGCCGGTGACCCAGGGATTCTGCACGCAGATGGTCTTCGTCTCGCAGTTCCAGCAGACGAACGCCGTGGCGGTCCAGCCGTGGCCGGTGCCGTACCAGTGGCGGTCCTGGATGTTGAGGGCCCCGTCGGTCTTGACGTTGTCGAAAAGACATCCGGTGGCCCAGTAGCAGTGCGGCCCCGCGTCATTGCGCGTCTTGACAGCGGTGCAGTCCAGATACACGTTGGGCCCGCATACGCGCCCGCCGGTGACGTACTGGTGCCTGTCCTGCTCGCACCAGCAGTCGCGCACGAGGCACATCTGCCCGCCGTTGAGGACGAAGGCGTATCTTCTCGAACCGGTGACGACGGATACGGGGGAACAGCTCTTGCAACCCTGGACCGTGACGTGCTTGGCACCGGTGGACAGGGCCACGGAAGCGTGACCGAAATGATGGCTTACGGTATTGCGCACCCAGCAGTTTTCGGCGGAACTCACGGTGATGGCCGACCAGCAGTGCTGCTCGTCCGTGAAGTCGCTGCCGCTCTTGACGGAGGCGTCGTAGCGGGTATCGAGCGTGAGGTTCTCCACTCCGCTTTCGCTGATGCGCTTCCAACTTCCCTTCATGAGGTAACCGCCTCCATAGATGTCCGTCATCTCCATGACGACCGGGTTGTCCAGCCAGACCTTGTCCCCGTCGATGGCCGTCACCATCCTCTCCCAGTACAGATGGTACCCCGAGGCCTTCCACTGGACGATATTCCCGCCGTCCGGGCGCGGAGGAATTTCCGTCATGTGGAGGTCCTGGATCCATCTGTCCGTGCCGGGGCGGTAGATGAAGACCTTGTCGCCCACGGCGAAGCCGCCGGGGTTGGCGACGCGCACAAACATCCGCCCTACGGGAGTGCGGTCAGTGATTATACGCGTCGCGGAACCGTTGTCCACTGACCGGCCCGTTGTCAGTCCGAGCTTTATCAGGGTGGGAATCTGAGTCGTGGCGGTGCTGTAGAGGATGGTCTCCTCACCTTCGCCCCTCAGCACCACGCCGTCCCGGTCGAGCGTGATCGTGCCGCTGATGTTGTACGTGCCCTTCTTGAGAAGGATGGCCCCGGGAGTCTGGACGCTGCCGATTGCATTCTGGATCATCTCCATGGCATCGGAGCCGTCGGCCGGCGCTTCCAGCGTCAGGCGGACCGGATAGTCGGGGATGGGCACGTCGGAGTAGCGGTAGCCTACGCGGCTGAAATCGGGAATCTCGTCTTCCCCTTCTTCATGGATATATTCCGACGGTATTTCTTCCACCGGGGCGGACGTCTGTTCGTAGTGCAGGAGAAGCTGCTGGATGCAGACGGTTCCGCTGGCTTCGGCGGAGAGGCGGTAGGGCGTGTTCAGTTCGGTGCCGCCGAGGAACCATGTGGAGGAGTCGCCTTTGGTGTTGAACCCTCCCTGGTTGCGGCCCCCGGGAAGCATCGTGCCGGTGGTGTCGGTGATGCAGGGAAGCCCGTTCGAGCCGGCCGAGCCGGAGACCAGCGTGACCGTCTTCAGGCGCAGGCCTTCGACCGCCGGCAGGAGGATGTATTCGTCCGGCGCCAGATTGACCTTGAATCCCTGGCTGGAGCCGCTGTTCTTGGCGACTCCGTGCGTTTTCATGGTGAAGGTGTATCCTCCGAGTCCGTCCGGCAGCACGAGGTCCACGGTCTGTCCGACGAAGGAGGGCGAGCCGATTGAATTCGACAGTTCCTTGTCCTTGGGGCTGATGAAGGGCCATTTGAAGGATGTGGCCGATGCTGATTCGATAAATACCAGGTTGATGTCCACGGGGTCTACGGCCGGCCCGGGCTCCTGCGGATCGGGTTCCTGCGGCTCGGGATCCTCGGCCCCGGGCTCCTGCGGCGCCGGATTGACGGAGGCGGTGTCCGCGGGCTCTTCCGTAGTCTCCGTGTACGGATAGTGCGGACGTATCCTCTCCTCCGGCTGCGTGCAGCCAAGGCAGAATACGAGACTGAGGAGAGTCAGGGCGGAATAAACCAGTCGGCGCATGGAACAAATATAGCAATTATTCCATTATTGGAATGTGCCGGGATTTTCTTATTTTTGACATACGAAAACAAGGCTATGAATAAAACTGTATCAGGAAAGTTGCTTTCCCTCGGCGGAGCACTCCTTGCGGGAGGTTCACTCTGCGCCGGCGCGCAGGCTCCGGACATCATCTGGATAATGACGGACCAGCAGACGGCCCTCGCGCTGTCCTGCGCCGGGAATCCTGAAGTCCGCACTCCCAATCTCGACCGCCTCGCGGCCCGCGGGGTGCGCTTCGTGAATGCCTATTGCACGGCTCCTCTCAGCGGTCCGTCGCGGGCGGCGATGTTCACCGGCCTCTTCCCGGATGAGATCGGTCTTATACGCAACGGGGCGGAATTCCCGGAGGGACTCCGGTCCCGCCTTCTCGGTAACCCCGTTTCCGCCGCCGGTTACGAATGTGTCTATGGGGGCAAATGGCACGTGGGTCCGGAGCTGGACGTCCCTGCGGAATCCGGATTCCGCAAGATCCATCCCCATACCGACGACGGCCTCGGCGAAGCCTGCGCTGAATGGCTCAGGGGGCCCCACGACAAGCCTTTCTTTCTTGTCGCGTCGTTTGACAATCCGCACAATATCTGCGAGGCAGCGCGCTTCCAGCCGCTCCCGTACGGGGAAGTGGAACTGCGGAGGCCCCTGCCGCGCCTTCCCCGCAATTTCCGGCGCCAAAGGGACGATGCCGATGTGATTCTCGCTGAAAAGGCCGCGAACTACGGCCTCTACCCTTCCGCGCGCTGGACCCGCCGCGACTGGCGCCGTTACCGCGGCGTGTACTTCGCCCTGGTTGAAAAGGTTGACGCGCAGATCGGTAAGATAATCGATGCGATAGACTTCGACCGCACGGTGGTGATCTTCACCTCCGACCACGGCGACGGGACCGGGGCGCATCACTGGAACCAGAAATCCGCCCTTTACGAAGAGGTCGTCAACATCCCTCTCATAGTCTGCCTTCCCGGCGGCGCGCATGCGGGGGAGACCCGCACCCAGCTCATCAGCAACGGGATAGATATTTACGAGTCGATATGCGACTGGACAGGGGCCGACGCTTCCGGGCAGGGCCGTTCCTTCCGGACCGCGGCTGAGTACGATGCCCCGGGGCAGGACTTCGTGGTCACGGAAACCACCTTCGACCGCGGCACCACCCGCGGCTGGATGTTGCGTACCCAACACTATAAATACGTGCTCTACGACAAGGGCAAGTGCCGCGAGCAGCTGTTCAACATGGACACGGACCGGCTCGAAAGGCGCAACCTCGCCGGGAAACGCCGTTGCCGTGCGGTACTCGATGAGCATCGCGCCCTGATGCGCAAATGGATGGAAGATAATGGAGTGCGCCGCACGCGCAGGACTTCTCCCGACGTGCCTCCGGAATCCCGATATTGATATTATGGACAAACGACTGCCTATACTTTCGCTGGCCGCCCTTGCGGCTGCCGGATGCGGACAACGGGACGAGGAACCCGGCCGCCCGAATTTCATCGTCATAATGACCGACGACCATACGACCCAGGCCATGGGCTGCTATGGCGGAATCATCGAAACGCCGAACCTCGACAGGATAGCCGCCGAAGGGATGCGCATGGACCGCTGCTATGTCGCGAATGCGATCTCCGGCCCGTCCAGGGCCTGCATCCTTACGGGCAAGTTCAGCCATGCCAACGGCTTCACGGACAATTCCCGCACCTTCGACGGCGACCAGCAGACCTTCCCGAAGCTCCTGCACGACGCCGGCTACCAGACGGCCATGATAGGCAAGTGGCACCTGAACTCGGACCCGCAGGGCTTCGACTATTGGAGCATCCTTGAAGGGCAGGGAGAATACTACAGTCCGGTCTTTCTGGAGCAGGATGGAAAACATGAGGTTCCCGGTTATGTCACCGACATAATCACTGACAAGGCCCTCAGTTTCCTCGAAAGCCGGGACAAGGACAAGCCTTTCGCGATGCTCTACTACCACAAGGCCCCGCATCGCAACTGGATGCCGGCCCAAAGGCACCTCGGGATGTATGACGACCATGTCTTCCCTGAGCCCGCGACGCTGCTGGACGACTACCAGGGACGCGGCAGGGCGGCGCGCGAGCAGGAAATGATGATCTCCCGGCACATGTGGCCGGCGTGGGATCTCAAGCTCATGACCCCTGAAGAACTGGCGGCAGATTACGAAGATGTGCAATCCAGCGGCGATGCCAACGTGGACGATGTGCGCCGGGCCAACGATATTGAGAGCAGCAAGAAACGCTTCAAGGATGCCTTCATGCGGATGACGGAACCCGAACGCGAACGCTGGAACGAGGCCTATGCGCCCCGCGTCGCAGAATACCTGGCGATGAAAGACACAGCCTCAGAAGCGACCATGACGCGCTGGAAATACCAGCAGTACATGCGGGACTACTGCTCCGTCATCCAGGGCATGGACGAGAACGTCGGCAGGCTCCTTAAGTACCTCGAAGAAACAGGGGAACTGGACAATACTGTAATCATCTACACCTCCGACCAGGGCTTCTTCCTCGGCGAGCACGGCTGGTTCGACAAGCGCTTCATGTATGAGGAATGTCAACGCACGCCCATGCTGGTCCGCTACCCCCGCGCCATCAATGCCGGCAGCCGCAGCAAGGCCCTTGCGATGAACATAGACATCGCGCCGACCCTGCTCGACTATGCCGGGCTCGACATACCTTCCGACATCCAGGGCCGTTCCCTGAAGGGAGTATTCTCCGGCCATACGCCCCCTGACTGGCGCGATGCGGTCTATTACCATTATTATGAATATCCTTCGTGGCACAGCGTCAAGCGCCATTACGGCGTGCGGACCGACCGCTACAAGCTGATTCATTTCTACAACGACATCGACGAATGGGAGCTCTACGACCTTAAGAAGGATCCGAACGAGATGCGCAGCGTCTATGACGACCCGGCCTATTCGAAGGTGAGGGAGCGCATGCACTCTCGCCTGCAGGAGCTGCAGGCTGAATTCGGGGACACCGATCCCGACGAGAAGGGCGGCGAATGGTTCAAGGGAGCCGGGGCTATTTAAACGACATTGACATGGACAGAAGGGATTTCATGAAAATAAGCGGCTGGTCGGCGCTCGGGCTGGCCGCAGGTGGCACGCTCGCAGCATGCGGCAAGACATCTGAAAATAAGGCTCCGGCCGAAATCCGGCAGCGTTTCAAGAAAATCGGGGACCTGAGGCTCTGGTGGGGTGACGTGCACAACCACTGCAACGTCACCTATGGCCACGGCGACCTCGTGGATGCCTTGGCGGCGGCAAAGGAGCAGCTCGACTTCTGCTCCGTGACCCCGCATGCGATGTGGCCGGACATCCCGCACTATGACGACCCTGGGATGCAGTGGGTGATCAACTATCACCTGGACGCATTCAGGCGCCTTCGCGCAGGCGGCTACGACAAGTACGTGCAGATGATGCGGGACTGGAACGTACCCGACAAGTTCCTTACGTTCGCGTCTTACGAGTGCCATTCGATGGAGCACGGCGACCATGTCGCGCTATGCCGCGACTATGACACTCCGCTTGTCGAGTGCACCTCGGTGCCCGACCTCAAGGAAAAGCTCCGCGGCCGCCGCGTCTTTGTCACCCCGCATCACATGGGCTATATCGAGGGCTACCGCGGCTATAACTGGAAGGCCTGGCAGGAAGGAGACGGGATGACCCCCTTCGTGGAGATGTACTCCCGCCACGGACTGGCTGAAGGCGACATGGGCGACTACGATTACCTGCACGACATGGGGCCGCGTACCTACGAAGGCTCCATCCAATACGGCCTCGAGCAGGGCCACAAGTTCGGCCTCATGTGTTCCACGGACCAGCATGCCGGCTATCCCGGAAGCTACGGCGACGGACGCATCGGGGTGCTCGCCGACGCCCTCGACAAGGACCGGCTCTGGGATTCCATGGGCCGCAGGCACATAATGGGGGTGACCGGGGACAAGATCAAGGTGGACTTCAGCATCAACGACGCCACGATGGGTGACGTCGTCAAGGGCGCCCGCAGGCGCGGCATCTTCGTCAACGTGGAGGCGCAGAACTACATCGACTATGTAGACGTGGTCAAGAACACGAAGGTCATCGCCCGCCTCAACGGGCCGTTCGTCGCCGCCGTTCCCGAGGGGCGGACTGTCCGTGCCAAGGTCAAGCTCGATTTCGGATGGAACAGGGAGACCGAATATGTCCGCTGGCTCGGAACCGTCCGCCTCACCGGCGGCCGCATCCTCGGCATGCAGACCTGCTTCAGGGGCGCTGCCTTTACGTCCCCGCAGCCCGGCGAGACCGCGTTCAAGACGAGGGTCAACAAGGTCCTCGAACGGAGCGACGATGCCGTGCGCCTCGAAATGTACTCCAGCAAGAACCCCAACACGATGACTCCGGCCCTGCAGGGCATCATCCTCGATGTGGAGATGCCTCTCGATGCCATGATCGTGACCGACTTCAACGGCCGCGTCTTCTCGCACAGCCTTGCGGAACTGTTCCAGGGTTCAAAGGCCCACTTCATGCGCGGATGGCTGAGCGAGGCCGTGAGGTTCAACCGTGCGGCCCCCGAAAGCGCGTTCACAATCGGGACTTGGTTCATCGACGACGAGCCTGAGCGGGATACGGACTACTACTACGTGCGCGTTTGCCAGCGTGACGCCCAATGGGCCTGGACCTCCCCGATCTGGGTTGAAAGATAATCGGTGAGCAAAACCGGCCTTTCCACTCACCGCGGACGGATGCTGTCTCAGGGTTTGCCGAAGAAGCGCTGCATCACCCAGGCGGGGGATTCGCCGTGCTCGAGCCTTTCCTTCATGTAGAGGAAGTAGGGTTCCGTGTGCGCGAAGAAGGCCTTGAACCCTTCGCAGAGGCTGTTGCGCCGGCTGCCGTCGGCGGCGGTCTCGAAGCGGTGCTTCGGGCATTCTCCGTGGCAGAGGCGCCAGAACCTGCATCTCAGGCACTCCCCGGGCAGGGCGTTGCGCTTCGCAAGACCGAAATCCCGGCGTTTCTGCGTGTCGTAGATTTCGGCAAGGCTCCTCTCCCGTATGTTTCCGAGCAGATGCTCCGGATAGACGAAGTGGTCGCAGACATAGACGTCCCCGTTGTGTTCGACGACGAGCTGGTCCCCGCAGGTCTCGGCGAGGCTGCATACCCCGGGCATCGCACCGACGTAGTTTGCCAGCGTCGCATCGAAAATCTGCACGTAGAACTTGCCCACGTCGGTCCGCACCCAGGTGTCGAAGACGTCGCAGAGGAACTGCCCGTAGCCTTCGGCGCTGACGGACCAACCGGCGAGGCGCGCCCCTTCTGTCTCCGGGGAGACTATGACCGGCCGGCGGAATCCGGGCTTGTCGACGACGTGCTCGACCGCCGGAAGGAACTGCATGTAACGGCTGCCGACCTCGTCGCGGAAGAAGCGGTAGATTTCGGCGCCGCGCTTTTCGCATTTGCGGTTCACGACGCTCAGCGTGTTGTATTCGACCCCGCAGCTGCGCATGAGCTTTACCGACTGCATCACCCTCTTGAACGTAGGCCCCTGGCCCTTTGTCTTGCGGAAGGCGTCGTGGATGTCCTGCGGCCCGTCGAGGGAAATGCCGACAAGGAAGTTGTTTGCGGCGAAAAGCTCGCACCATTCCCTGTCGAGAAGGGTGCCGTTGGTCTGGATCGTGTTTTCTATCTTCTTGCCGCCGGCGTATTTTTTCTGCAGTTCCATCGCCGTGCGGAAGAAGTCCTTTCCCAGCAGCGTGGGCTCGCCGCCGTGCCAGCAGAAGGTCACCGTGTCGACTTCGTTCGCCTCGATGTACTGGCGGATGTAGGATTCGAGAAGGTCCCGGGACATCACGGCCTGCCTGCCTCCGTACTGGAGGGCCTTGTCAAGGTAGTAGCAGTAGGTGCAGTCGAGGTTGCACGCCGATCCCGCCGGCTTCACCATCGAGTAAAACCGCGCGGGACCTGCAAGTTTCTCGGCGTCCGCGAGAGTGAAGATCCGCTTCCCGTCCATGGTACAAAGATAGGAAGCGGATTCGAAAGAGTCAAGAACCTAAACCGCCTCCAGGGCCTGGCTGAGGTCGGCGATTATGTCGTCGATGTGCTCGACGCCTATGGAGAGGCGGACGGTAGCGGGAGTGATGTGCTGGGCTTCCAGCTCTTCCGGGCTCAGTTGGGAGTGGGTGGTGGAGTACGGGTGGATCACCAGGCTCTTGACGTCCGCCACGTTGGCCAGCAGGGAGAAGAGCTTCAGGTTGTCTATGAACCTCCAGGCTTCGTCCTGGCCGCCCTTGACCTCGAAGGTGAAGATCGAGGCGCCGCCGTCCGGGAAGTATTTACCGTAGAGCCCGTGGTCGGGATGCGAGGGGACGGCCGGGTGGTTGACCCTGGCGACCTTCGGGTGCTTTTCGAGGAATTCCACCACCTTGAGGGCGTTCTCGGTGTGGCGTTCGATACGCAGCGGAAGGGATTCCGTGCCCTGGAGCAGTATCCACGCGTTGAAGGGGCTGATGGCCGCGCCGGTGTCCCTGAGTATGACGGCGCGTATCCTGGTGACGAAGGCCGCCGGTCCGGCGACGTCCGCGAAGACTGCGCCATGGTAGCTCGGATCCGGCAGGGCGAGGGTCGGATATTTCCGGGGTTCTTTCTTCCAGTCGAATTTCCCGCCGTCCACGATGACTCCGCCGAGGGTGGTCCCGTGGCCTCCGATGAACTTGGTCGCCGAATGGACGACCACGTCGGCTCCGTGCTCCAGGGGCCGTATGAGCAAGGGGGCAAAGGTGTTGTCCACTATGAACACCAGGTTGTGCCGGTGCGCCACTTCGGCTATACCTTCGATGTCAAGTACGTTGGAGTTCGGGTTGCCGAGGGTCTCCGCGTAAATGACCTTGGTGTTCGGACGGATGGCGGCTTCGAGCGCCTTGAGGTCGTTGACTTCGACTATGCTGAAATCGATGCCCTGGGTGGACAAGGTGTGCGTGATAAGGTTGAACGATCCTCCGTAGAGGTTGTCCGCCGCGACGATGTGGTCTCCGTTGCGGACTATGTTCTGCAGGGCATAGGTCACCGCTGCCGCGCCCGAGGCCACCGCGAGGGCGGCGACTCCGCCTTCCAGGGCGGCTATCCTTTCTTCCAGGACTCCCTGGGTGGTGTTCGTGAGCCTTCCGTATATATTGCCGGCGTCACGCAGGGCGAAGCGGTCCGCCGCGTGGCGGCTGTCATGGAAGACGTATGAAGCGGTCTGGTAGATGGGGACGGAGCGGCTGTCGCTTGTGGGATCCGGGGTTTCCTGACCTGCATGTATGGCGATGGTCTCGAGGTGGAATTTCTGGGTGCTCATATCTGTCGTGTTTTTTGCAAAGGTATGGCAGCCGGAATATTCTTCCAAGAGTTTTGAAAATATCGAAAAATTTATCTAAATTCGCGGAAGATAGTTTGCTTTTATTCCAAACGTGCCGTGAAACCGCCATTCCGGCAGAATATTTATCCGAGACATGCTTGACAATACAGACATTTCCATCCTCCGCATCCTGCAGGAAGACGCTTCGCTATCCAACAAGGAAATAGCCGCCAGGGTCCACCTGTCGCCGACTCCGGTATTCGAACGCATAAAGCGCCTGCGCGCGCAGGGGTATATAAAGAAGTTTGTTGCAGTGCTCGACGCAGAGAAACTGGACTGCTCCTTCGTCGCGTTCTGTTACGTGAAGATGAAACAGCATACCTTCGAAAACGCGAAGCGCATAATGGAAGCCGTGCAATCCATGGCTGAGGTGGCGGAGTGCTACAACATCTCCGGCGACTACGACTTCCTGATGAAGGTCTATGTCTCCAGCATGAAGGAATACCAGCAGTTCGTGCTGCGCATACTCGGCGAGCTCGATTGCATAGGCGGGCTGAACAGTTCCTTCGTCATGGGCGAGGTGAAGAACACCTGGTCCGTCCCGGTGCGGTAGCGAAGGCGGTTTTCAGATCCCTTCCCCGTCGCTGAAAAGGGGCTGGAGTATGGCCCTGGACTGCAGGATGCGGGAGTAGGGGGGCACGTCGCGAGTAAGCCAGACGTTGCCTCCGATCACGGTGTCGTGGCCTATGCGCACGCGGCCGAGTATGGATGTGTTGGAATAGACCGTCACGTTGTCCTCAAGGATGGGGTGCCTCGGCTCGTTCAGGGGCCGTCCGTCGCTGTCGTAGTGGAAATTCTTCGCCCCGAGGGTGACGCCCTGGTAGAGCATCACGTTGTTGCCTATCACCGTGGTCTCCCCGATTACGATTCCCGTGCCGTGGTCGATGGCGAAGTGCTCTCCGATCGTGGCGGCCGGGTGGATGTCGATTCCGGTGGCTGAATGCGCCATCTCCGTCAGCATCCTCGGGATTAGCGGCACGCCGAGCATAAGCAGTTCATGCGCGACCCGGAAGGGGAGCATCACCTTGATGGCCGGATAGCACAGGATGACCTCATGCCTGTCCGTGCAGGCAGGGTCGTTCTCCAGCACGGCATCGACGTCGGTGTTGAGTATCCTTGCGATTTCGCCGATCCTGCCCATGAAGGCGGCCGCCGTGGGAGCGTCCGTGAGCTTTTCCAGCAGTTTTTCCAGGGATTCCGTGCCGGAGGGGTCTTCCCCGTAAGTCTCGGGAAAGACCAGCCTCTCGACAAGAATCAGAAGTTCCTTGAGTTCTTTTTGTATCATTTCTGGAACAGGGGAGTTGAAAGATAACGTTCTCCCGTATCGGGGAGCAGGGCGACTATGAGGCGTCCGGCGTATTCCTCGCGGCGCGCCAGTGCCAGGGCAGTGCTGAAAGCGGCGCCAGAGGATATGCCGACAAGAAGGCCAAGCCTGGAAGCGAGCAGCCTCGAGCCTTCGAAAGCGTCTTCGTCCGTGGCGGTGACCACCCGGTCCACGTATTCCTTGAGGAAGGTCTCCGGGATGAAGCCTGCGCCTATCCCCTGGATCTTGTGCTTCCCGGGAGTGCCTGTGGTTATCACTGCGGAGGATGCGGGCTCCACGCCTATGATTTCGACATTCTTTTTCCTTGCCTTGAGGGCTTTGCCCGTGCCGCTGAGGGTGCCTCCGGTGCCTATTCCGGCGACGAACACGTCCACCTTGCCTTCCGTGGCCTCCCAGATCTCTACTCCGGTAGTGCGCTCGTGCATGGCTGGGTTGGCCGGGTTGGTGAACTGGCCGAGGATAACGGCTCCGGGAGTGGCGCTGCGGATCTCCTCCGCCTTGGCTATGGCGCCTTTCATCCCTTCCGCGCCGGGGGTGAGGACAAGCTCGGCCCCATAGGCGCTCAGAAGGTTCCTTCTTTCAACGCTCATGGTGTCGGGCATCGTAAGGATGGTCTTGTAGCCTTTGGCGCGCGCGACCCACGCCAGTCCTATGCCGGTGTTGCCGCTGGTGGGTTCTACTATGGTCGCGCCCGCTTTCAGGACGCCCTTGCTCTCGGCGTCCTCTATCATCGCCAGGGCGATGCGGTCCTTGACGCTGCCTCCTGGGTTGAACGCTTCGATCTTCAACGCGATTCTTGCTTTCTGGCCTTCAAGGCCGCTGACCTCGAGAAGGGGAGTCTTCCCGATAAGGTCTGTCAGATTCTGGTAAATCATAATGGTACAAAGTTAAGTATAAAAAACAAAAGACCTGCCGGTCTGGTGACTGGCAGGTCTCGGAATTGGCTGTTGTCCTGATTACTCGGGTACGCAGCACGGCATGCCGGACGGACCAATCACTCGGATCGGCTCGTTACAACAACATGCGCCTGCAAAGTACCTTTTCATCATGCTACAGGGTGTTGAGGTCCTGGACCATCTCGTCCTTGCGGCCGACGATGATATCCTGATAGTCCTTCAGTCCGGTACCGGCAGGAATCAGGTGGCCGCAGATGACGTTCTCCTTCAGGCCTTCAAGGTGGTCGACGCGGGCGCGGATGGCGGCCTCGCTGAGCACCTTGGTGGTCTCCTGGAAGGATGCGGCGGAGATGAAGCTTCCGGTCTTGAGGGCCGCGCGGGTGATGCCCTGGAGCACGAGGCGGGCGGTCGCCGGCTGGGCGTCGCGCACCACCATGGTCTTCAGGCCCTGACGGCTCAGGGACTCGTTCTCGCTGCGGAGCTGGCGGGCTCCGATGATGTCGCCTTCCTTGAAGAGGCGGCTGTCACCGGGCTCGAGGACTATGGACTTGCCGTAGATGGCATCGTTGACATCCATGAAATTCCACTTGTCCACAAGCTCCTCGGGCAGGAACTCGGTGTCTCCGGGATTGGTTATCTCCACCTTGCGCATCATCTGGCGCACGATGATCTCGAAATGCTTGTCGTTGATCTTCACACCC
>JAEEGL011178761.1_pt1 | contig 24491 bp, 33 predicted proteins | sample 9134231 | NCBI WGS metagenome assembly JAEEGL01 (sample SAMN16246548, study PRJNA631951) | gut metagenome | biome: gut microbiome; feature: rumen; material: fiber-attached | host: Bos | place: Iran: Karaj | collected 2018-10
AATTTAATTCTGAAAAATCAGGATGTCTTCATACATCAAAAGCGTGTGATGAAGGATTAGATTTGCAAGGAATTAATTTAGAAATTATTTTACATACAGATTCTTCTAAAATACGTAAAAGTCAAAGACTTGGTAGAGGAATTCGATTTGAAGAAGGTAAAATTACTGAAATCTTTACAATTGTTCTTAAAAATACACAAGAAGTAACTTGGTTTAATAACTCAAATACATCTAAAGTAATTACCATTAATGAAGAACAATTAGATAGGATTTTGGATGGTGAGGAAATTGAGACTCGTAAACGAGAAAACATTGTGAATACAAAATTTAGATTTTAGATATCATTCCAATCAAATATCCTGTAAAGGAGATATAAATATTGCTGGTGTGCATTAGAACATTTAAACACTAGAGAATTGGAATTAAACACAATATTAAATTTATTAATAACGTATAACTTAACGGCTGATGAATTGTTGGTTGTTTATTTAACTTTCTTAGCTCGTGATGAAGAAAATCATCCGGAATATTTTAGTAAATGATTTGCTAATGGAGGAAGTGATAAACTTAGATCTATATTTGAGTCGTTAAAACAAAAAGGACTAATTCATAGAGATTATAATCCTACTGAATATGATCCTAATGAAATAGAATTTAATAAGAACTTTTTAAAGTCTTGATTAAAGAATTCTGGTGAAATGGGAGAGGAATTATTTGATGCATATCCTTCTTGATTAAATGTCAATGGAAAGTTAATGCCTCTTCGTAATATTGCAAAAAAATTCTCTACTTTAGATGAATTCTTTTTTGCATATTCATCGGCAATTAAACATAATCCAGAAAAACATAAAGAGGTTATGGAAATTCTGGATTGAGCTAAACAAAACGAACTAATTAATTTTGGAATTACCGAATTTGTTTGCAGTCAAAAATGAAGAGATTTAAAAGAGCTTCGTGATAATGGTACAGATACTATAAGAATAAGTGAAATTTTAAGCGATGACTAATGTTGATCTTTTATACCAAAAAATAGAAAATGGTCGCCAAGGTAAAAATATCGGTTTAAAAACAGGATTAGCAAAAGTTGATGAATATACTGGTGGTATTCAACCATTATATACATTAATTTTTGGTGTTTCTGGGGCTGGTAAATCTGCTTATACATTATATTCTTATATTTATAGACCATTAAAAGATTATCCAGATAGAAATATTAAATTGTGTTATTTTAGTTTGGAATTATCTGCAGAGTTATTACTTGCCAAACTCTTAAGCTTATATATTTTTGAAGAATTTCAACAAATAATTCCATATACAAGATTGATGTCTTGAAGTAATATCTTATCCGACGAAGAATATAAATATGTAGTTAAAGGTCGAAATTGATTAGAATCAATCGATTCGAAACTAATTATATATGATACAGCTTTAACATCTAATAATTTTTATTCAAAAGTTAAAAATTTATTAGAAGAAAATGGAAAATTTTATCCGTCTCCCGATGGAAGAAGAACTCTTTATAAGAAAAATGATCCTAATCAAAATATAATTATTGTTGTAGATCATTTAAATTTAACCACACCAATAAATGGTCGTAGTAAAAAAGAGGAAATAGATCTTATTTCTAAATACGCTGTAACATTACGAAATCAGTGTGCCATTTCATTTTTTATGGTTATGCAAGAAAATAGAAATTCTTCTAGTATGGACCGTAGAAAGGCAGAATTAACTGAATGTTCTTCCGAGGATATTGCTGACACCAGTGCGCCATTTCAAGATTGCGAAGTGTGTATAGGTGTTTATTATCCATTAAAGTTTAAACTTGCAACTCATAAGAAATATCCAATTATTAGAGAGGAACAAGGATTTGATGGATTAAGAGACAGATATCGTAGTTTACAATTAATTAAAAATAGACAGGGACAGTCTGAAAAGGCTATCGCTGTTAATTTCTTCGGTGAAGTAGGTTATTGAAGACAATTGCCAAAAGCCGAAGATATTAAAGACTTTAAACCTTATTTAAGTTTAAAAATCAAACAACAAGAACTGGAAGATGCTCATCCTATTAAGGATGAAAAACAAAATTTAACTTTTAGTTTTTAATATGGCGATAACGTTGCCTACACAAAAAATTCCTGCTGAAACACAGGATCCTAAAAATTTAATTATATTTTCAAAACCTAAGTTTGGTAAATCATCTGCATGTGCTGCTTTACCAGGAGCACTATGTATTGATTTAGAAGATGGTGGATATGATTATATTGATGCTGTTAAAGTAAAGGTGAATAGTGTTGGAGAACTTAAAGAAGTCTGTAAGGCTATTATTGAAGCCGGTAGACCATATAAATTTATCGTTCTTGATACTATTACTCGTCTTGAGGAAATGGCAAAACCTTTAGCATTAAAATTATTTCAAGATACTCCTGCTGGAAGCAAATTTACTGGTAAGGATGTACTAACTGCTGCTAATGGTGCTGGTTACGGATTCTTAAGAACTGCTGTAGAAATGTGCATCGATATGGTTGCTAAATGTGCACCAAATATTATTCTTGTTTGTCATACAAAAGATGCCGCCGTTGGTGCTGGAGAACTTACTGTAAAACAAATCGATCTTCTTGGTAAGACCGGTAGAATTCTAGCATCAAAATCTGATGCAATTGGCTATCTAGATAGAGATGACGAATCAAATACTATTCTTTCTTTTAATACAAATGATAAATTTGTAGAATGTGGCGCCAGACCGAGTCACTTAAGAAATAAGGACATTATTCTTGGCGAAATGAAAGAAGATGGTACTATAGAATATCATTGGGAAAGAATTTATACATCGTTGAATGATTAATATATCTTTTAATTTTAATGAGAAAACTCATCAAGTCACTAATATCACTATTGTAGAACTTAAAGATGTTAGTGATTATGATGTGCAAGTTTGTGAAAACAAATTATTGTTTTCAAACAAAGCATTAGATAAACTAGGTGTTGTACCTGGCGATAGGATTGTTATTAATTATTGGATGGGTGATAAATCAAAAGCTTTTCCAATTATTAGTAAAGCCGATGTTTTTGATAATGGCGAAGATGGTACGAAACTCACAAAAGGTGGTGCCATTTCGTTTAAAGGTCAACAGAGAATTACTCTGTTAAAGTTTGGATCCTATTTTACTCTTGATGAGTTTGTAGATAAGAATGGAAATGTTAAAGACAATGTCTTTAAATTAAGTCCAGTAATAGAAGATGATACAGTCACTGAAGAAGAAGTTGTTAAAGAAGAAGAACTTTCTATTGACGAGATGAATCAAAGTGAGTTAGAAGATGAATTAGCAGAAATGCTTGAGGAAAATGAGGAGGATATTCTTCCTTTTTAATTCTTAACGTATCATATGGGAATGTTTGATTTAACCGCTACAGCTGGCGTTAAAGAAGCTGGAAAGGTACTTGGTGCCGGTATTCATAATGCAAAATTTAAGGGTGTAAAATATAATTCTATTGTTTCTCAAAATAATGGTTAGACATATAATACCATGGTTTTAACACTGGATGTTGAAAATTATGGTGATTTTACACATAATTTCTTTGAACCAAAATCTGCAGAAAGAACGGAATCTCAATTTGGAGCCAATCCTTCTCAAGCAGAACATTTTATGGTTGCTGTTCGTCAGATTCTTGATGCTCTTGATTCATCTCTAGGTAAAAGTATTGATGAAAACAATGTTGTTGTTAAGGGCAAGAAAGTAAATATTAAGAATCTTGATTTTAAGCAACTTGTTACTTTGGTTTCTATTCTTACAGAACCTTATGTTGGAACAGAAGTTGAAGTAAAACTTATTCCTGATGGAAAAGGATTTAATAATATTCCAGGTTTCCCTGCTCGTATTACAAGACAGGGTCTTCTTGGAATTTCCACAAGATTTATTGGTCATGATTTGGTTTTAAATCAATCTGAGCAAAAGAAGGTTGATGCTGCAAATACAGCTCGTCCTACTAATATGGAAAAGGTTGAATCTGGTAGTACTGAAGGTCTAGCTGAAGCTCTAGGTATTGATACTGGATCTGATGATTCGGACCTTCCATTTTAAGGAATAAACAATGGAATATTCTTTAGAACCTATAGAGTTATCTAAAGAACTTATTCTAAGCAAATATTCTGAAGAAAATATTTTTGAACATTATGGAGTCCCAATTCAAAAGGGACTCTTTTGTTCTAAATTACGATCGGATTCGCATCCAACGGTATCTTTATATCGTAATAAACACGGTCGTTTAATATGTCACGATTTTGGTGATGGAAGTTCACGAGATTGTTTCGCATATGTTCAGGCTTTATTTAATGTTAGTTATTATATGGCATTGCAAATAATAGCTAATGATTTTGGAATTATTGATAGAAAAACAATAAAAAAGAATAAAGCTAAATTAGAATATACTGATCATAAAATAGAAACCGCTGAACAAGCTAAAATCAATGTAGAAATTCGTGATTGAACAAAGAAGGATTTAGATTGATGAAATAAATTTGGAATTAGTTTAGATACTTTAAAGAAATTTAAAGTTTATCCAATTAAGAACGCATGATTAAATGATAATATATTTTATATACTAAACGATAATCAATCTGTTTATGGTTATTATGGTGGTATTAAAGATGGTATAGAACTATGAAGATTATATTATCCTGGAAGATCACGATTTAAATTTGTTTCCAATTGAAAATCTAATCAGATACAAGGAGCTCATATGCTTTCTAAATCTGATAATAATTTTATAGTTATATCAAAAGCTATGAAAGATTGCATGCTCTTATATGAGTATGGAATCACAGCAATTGCTCCTTGTTCTGAAAATCTTTTTATAACTGATTCACAGTATAGTAAACTTAAACAGAAATTCAGTAAAATTTTTATTTTATATGATAGAGATTTAGCTGGAATTTCTAATATGAACAAGGTACGTAAAAAATATCCAGATGTTATTCCTTTAATTATTCCTGCTGAAGCTGGATATAAAGATCTAACAGATATATATAAATATCGTGGTAAGAAATATACATCTGATTTAATTAATAAAGCATTATTATACTATGAAGAAAAAGAAGGAAAAGACTCAATCCAAAGAATTAATAAAGAATCGGAAATCGAAATCCTCCCTTGGTGCGAGGAATAAACGACGTGGTAATGCGTATGAAACAAAGATTGCTAAAGAATTAAGGGAATTAGGATTTGAGAAAGTTGTTACAAGTAGATCTGAAAGTAAAAATGCAGATGACAATAAAGTTGATTTAATTGATACTGATGATAAATTACCATGTAATATTCAGTTAAAGAAAACAATGTCTACTCCACAATACTTCAGTATTAGAAAAGAATCTACTGTTTCTCCAGAAAGTTTCGTATTAATATGGAATAAACAAAAACGTGTTAATGATAGATTCATGTCTGAAGGAGAAGTTGTAATGATGGACAAAAGATTTTTTTATGAATTAATTAAACCATATGCATAAAGTAGTTATTAATGTCTGTTATGGTGGTTATATATTATCAGATGAAGCACAAAAATGATTATCTGATAAATATAATATAACTGATTATACTACATTGCCTAGACACGATTCTCGTCTTGTTGAATGTGTGGAAACTCTTAAAGATAAGGTAAATACGGAATACTCAACTGTTGTTGTTACCGAAATTAAGGGTTCAAAATATCGTATTCAAGAATATGACGGAAGAGAATGGGTTGAGACTCCTGAAGATTTAGATTGAATTAATCTAGAGAATGATGGAAAATAACGATACAGTATTAACCATTAACAATGGTCATAGAAAAATTAGTATGTATTTTAAGGAACTTGAAAATGGTGAACTTGAAATGCAGATGGCAGTTAATCCTGAAATAAAAGAGGGTGAAGAACCAGATTTGCCAATTTTATTAGCAAATGTGATTATTTCTGCCATACAAGAAGATGATAAACCAAAAATTTATGACGGAGAAAATTAGATATGATTTAGTTCCTCAACGCGGACTAAATGAAGTTAATAAGGTTTTAACTTCCAAGCTTGAAAAGCACGCTGTTAATGAATGGATGAGTGGTATGGATTGGGGAGAAGTTATTTCATCTTTAAAGAAACATTTAACAGCTTTTGAGTTGGGTCAAGACTATACCCCTGAAGGAAATTTATCTATTGCTGAAGTTGCAACTAACGCTTTAATATTAGCTGAATACTTCTTTATTAATCCTGCTGGAGATCATAGAGTGTTTTTACCAGTTAATAAACCGATTGTTGCATTGGATATAGACGATGTTTGCCTAGATTTTATAGGTGCTTACGAAAGAGTTACTGGTGATAAATTAAATAATTATTGGGCCGGATCTTATGATATTCGAGAAAATCTAGAAAGATTATCGACGAATAAAGATTTCTGGACAAATCTTCCAACAAAACATTTGCCCAGTTTTGAGCCCGATATGTATATTACTAGTAGGAGTATACCTGTAGAATGGACTAAAGAAAATTTACAGAGAAATGGATTTCCTTGTGCACCAGTATATAGTATTCCATGGAATGCAAGTAAGGTAGAATTATTAAAGAAACATAATGTTTCTATTTTAATTGATGATAAAATGGAAAATTATAAGGATGCAACCGATGCCGGTATATTTTGTTATTTAATGGATGCACCACATAATAAGTATTATAATGTTGGTCATCGTAGAATATATGATTTAAACTTACAGATTAAATAATGGAACAGATAAAATCTAAGGATTTTAAAATCGTTCCTGATTTTAATTCAATAAGAAATCTTGAAATAAGCGATGATGAATATTTTTCTCCAAAATATGGGAAATATATTTCAAACTCAAGATTAAAATATATAAATCCGGAACAAGGTGGTAATCCTTTATTATTCAAGTCAAATCCTAAAATAACATCACAATCACTTAAAATAGGTTCATGTATTCATGAATTATTATTACAACCTGAATCTTTTGAACTTGCACCTAAAGTTGGAAAACCTGGTGCTAAACTTGGTAATGTTATTGATTATATAGAAAGAGGGTTGAACGATGGGTTGGATTTAACCACAGCTATTAAGTCTGCATGTGTAAATGCAGAATATTATGTAAATAGTATAGACAAGAGAATTGATCAGATAAAACAAGTTTGGCAAGAATTTAGTTCAAGAGTATCCGAAGTTAGAGCTTTAAAAAAGGATAAGGAACAAATAATCTTATCTGATTCCGATTGGGATCTTGTAAACAGTTGTGTGAATTCCTGTAAAGAAAATGAAGAAATTTTCTCTAAATTGCACCCTAAAAATGCATTTGGAGAAGATATAGAATCTCATTTTGAAGACGCGCTTTTTATAGATTTTATTGTTGTCTATAAAGAGCGTTATTGCACAACTTTAAAATTTAAATTAAAAATTGATAACTGGACAATTGATTTTGATAATAAAGTTATTACATTAAATGATTTAAAAACCACTGGTAAAAGTGTTAACAAGTTTATTGATCCTGACGGTAGTATGACAAAGTTTCATTATTATCGTCAGATGGCTTGTTATGGTGCAATTCTTTGGTATTTTTGTATGAAAAAATATGGAATATCTAAAGAACAGGGTTGGAAATTAGATACTAATATGTTGGTTGTTGAAACAATACCTCATTATTGGTCAAGATCGTATTATGTAACTAATAATCAATTGCGTCAGGGTAAAATTGAATTTGAACAATTAATGAAAAGAGTTTGTTATGCTGAACTCTTTGGTTATGATAAAGAAATAGATTTAATATAATTTTATGTTTGGGGATTACATTAAACAAAACTCCAAGTTGATTCAATATAAAACTTGGTCTAAGGATTATAAACATGAATATTTAAATACTAAACTTGTTTTATTCAATAAGGTAATCGCAACATCAAAAATAGAAATTAAAAATTAAAAATATTTTGGAAAATTCAAATATTTTTACTAAATTTGTATTATAACAAATCAGTATAAAAGATATCTTATAAGATAAAGGAATAATATGTTTATAAAGGAATATTCTGCCTATGGATATCAAAGTGCCGTAAAAATGGTTAAAAATGACGGATACAATGTTTGCAAAAATAAAACACAGACTTGAAAAAATAGTGGATGCCCCTTGCGTGATAAAGAACTTAGAGCATTTGCTGTAGAATTATTTGAACGTGAAAATATTCGTCTTGCTGGAGACGGTGTTTTACTTGTAATAAAGTCTGGAGTTAGAAACAGACGGACACATCCGTTTAAATTTAAGAACATAAAACGTGGCAGAACAAAATATAAAAATAGATGCTATATATGACGTAGAGACGACACTGGGGAAGTTATTATGAAACTACCTGGTGTTGGTAAAAAAGACGCACTAATTATTGGAAAAGAATTAGTTTCTACACTTCAAACTAATTTAACTTTAGAAATTACATATGAAGTTCCTAATAGTGTTGCTGGACATCTTGTCTATACAGTATCAAAAGATGCCGCATTAGGCCTTTATCTATTTGTAGGTATTGAAAAGTAACAGGAGAGGGAATAAAAATCCCTCTCCTTTTTATATCTAATGAAACTAACTACTTTAAAAAAGAAACATCCTTCTGGATTTTGAGTAGTTTTTTCTAATTTAGATTTAAATAAAATATTCAAGAAGCGAGACCTTAATTGGTTTCATGGAGATAGAGATTTTTGTGTATATCTTTGGGTAGATGAATTTAATAATTGTCAGTATATTGGGATGGGTAGGTATTATAACTTAATGTCATATCCTGTTAATAAATGGAAATATAGTCGTCCGTTTAACCATAAGAAAGACTTATTAATAAAATCTATAAAATCTAATTGGAAATGTATTATTTTAAGTTATGGTATGACTTCTAAAGAAGCTCATATATATGAAGCTTTTTTAATTAGCAGTTCTAATAGATTTTTATCCAAGAAAGGACAAAAGTATTGAGATGGAGAAACGCTTATTAATAAAAAGCGTGAAAGAAAATATGAGGGAATGTTTGAAGAATATTTAAATTTAGATGGAAATAACTATTGAGAAACTTCTGAGTGGAAAACCCACAATAATTAAAGATAAGGAATATTTAAGTACAAACGAATATGTTTTTCCATTTCTTGATTTTATGAGAAAATTTACTGATGAGTTTTACGCATGAGCGCAAACACCAGTACAATTAACATTAACTAATAATCAAGAAGATATTACTTATAATAGAGTATGGGTTCAAGCAGTCATGCCTAATAAGGATGATAAGGAAGGTTTCGCAGAAACAATTAATCTTGTTTATGGGTTAGATGTAAGGCAGCCCGTTTATAAGATTTTTAAAGCTTATAAAGATAGAAATAATGATAATTTGTTTGTGTTCGATTCTCGATGGTTAAATGTTAATGAGTTATCGCCTGGTAAAACAATTAACGGATTCGAGCAGCAAATTATTAATATGTTAGAAATGGTAGACGATTCTGAAATTCGTTTTAGAAAAATGAAAAATACAGATTTGTTAAACCATATTGAAACAAGACAACAAAAACTTGGCGATTTTATAGAGAGATCTGTTTTATATGAATATAATACTAAGGCTGGAAAAACCAAACTTGCACCAGCGATGGTTTTAAAAGCTTATCAAAACATATTTTTAGATTCCAGATCCAAACATTTTGTTCCACAAACAAAAGAGTGCTCTCTATATGAAATGTATGATGCATTTTCATCCCTTATTACAGAAGATGACAAAGATATTCTTACTAGATGAGAAAAAGTGGCTCTTTGTTCACAAATACTTAATGAGGAAGTTTTATGAAAGTAATTAAAAGAGACGGAACCATTGTTCCTTTTGATTTTTCAAAGATTGAAAGTGCTGTAAATAAAGCATTTAATTCTGTGCATAATTGTGATGCACCAGAAGATTTTATCGACTATTTAAAAGTAACTTCTTCAACATTTGAAGAAGATATGTCCGTAGAAGATATTCAGAAGTTCGTTATTTATTCTCTTGGAGAATTCAAATATTACGATGTTCAAATAGCATATACTGAATATAGATATAAACATACAGAGGAAAGATTAATTAAAGAGCGAATCCTCTATATGAAAAATTATCAATTAAACGGTGAGAATGCTGCTACTTCTAGTGCTTCTGATCCAAATGCAAATATAACTCTAAAGAATGTTGCAAACATGGAATCTGAAGTGTATAAACCAACCAATAGAAGAACTCAACGTATTATGTTATACGATGAGATTTTAAAGTTGTATGGTAAAGAATTAGCAGACCAATATATTAAGGATTTAACGTCTCACATCATTTATACTCATGATGAAGCTTCAACGCCAGTACTAAAAAACTATTGCGAAGCTGTTACATTATATCCCTTATTATTTGGTAGTGATTCTCTTGATGGGACAAAAACTGAATCACCAGAGCATCTTCATTCTTTCTGTGGGCAACTTGTTAATGCTACATTTCTTCTTGCATCTCAGTGTAAAGGTGCTGTAGCATTCGGCGAATTCTTTAATTTCTTTGATCACTTTGCTGTAATGGATTATGGTGAAGATTATGACCTTATAGAAAATGAGTTTGCTGATACTGAAGTGGTTAAGAAGAGAAAAACTATTGGTGAAAAGATTATTCAACAGTTCCAATACATTGTTTGTAACTGGAATCAACCGGCTGGAAATAGGGGTGCGCAAAGTCCGTTCACTAATATTTCATATTATGATGAAAATTATTGGCATGCGATGTTTGATGAATTCGTCTTCCCCGATGGTTCTAAACCTTTGTGGCGTAGAATTGATTATCTGCAAAGAAAATTCATCCATTGGTTCAATGATTATCGTAGTAGAACACTATTGACTTTTCCTGTAGAAACAATGGCATTACTTACAGATGGTAAAGATGTTATTGATAAAGCGTATAAAGATCTCACAACAGAGATGTATGCAAAAGGCCATAGTTTCTTTACTTATCTATCTGATAATCCTGATTCTCTTGCTTCTTGTTGCAGACTTCGTAATCAAATTAATGAAAATGTATTTTCATTTACTAATGGATTAACTGGAGTTCAAACAGGTTCATGTAATGTAATTACAATTAATCTTAATCGTCTTACACAGAATGCTGTTAAAGAGAATCATGATCTTGGAGCTGCATTTAATGATGTTAAAGAAGTATTAACTGAAGTTGTAGAACGCATCCATAAGTATCATATTGCATATAAAACAATGTTGTATGAGTGAGAAGCAAACGGAATGTTCACTGCAAGTAAGGCTGGGTATATTTCAATGCAAAAACTTTATTCTACTGTTGGTCTGAATGGTATCAATGAAGCTGCTGAATTCCTTGGAATGAAATGTTCTTATAACGAAGACTATAAGAATTTCTGTCAACTTATCACTGGCACTATTAGCGAATTAAATCATAAAAATTCTACAAAGAAGTTCCAATTCAACAGCGAATTTGTACCTGCCGAAAGTTTGAGTTCTAAGAACTATAATTGAGATCTTCAGGACGGATATTGGGTACCCTCCGATAGAAATCTCTATAATTCATACTTTTATCTTGCTTCTGATCCAAATACTTCTATTCTTGATCGTTTTAAACTTCATGGTAGAGAGTTTACTGGAAAACTTGATGGTGGGGTAGGACTACATTGTAATCTGGACGAACATCTTTCTCAGAAACAATATGAATATCTTATTAATTATGCTATTGAAGTAGGTTGTTCTTATTTCACTTTTAATATTCCCAATTGTCAGTGTGATGATTGTGGACATATTGAAAAACATCATTTTGGTGTTTGCCCAAAATGTGGAAGCGAGAATACAACTGATTGAACTAGGATTATTGGATATTTAAGACCGGTTCCAAAGTTTGATAAGGAACGTTATAAAGAAGCTCTTACAAGAGTATATCATCCGGCAAGTAATTTAAAATGTTAAAATATACTACAACAATGGTTACTTTTTCAGAAGTACCCGATGAAGTAACATTAACTATAAATCTATCTAATTGTCCATATCATTGTCCTGCTTGTCATAGTAAAGAATTATGAGAAGATATTGGAACACGACTAGATGTTGGTAAGTTAGTTGATTTAATTACAGCTAATAAAGGTATATCTTGTGTATGTTTTATGGGCGGCGATTCTGATTTAGAAGAATTATATAATCTATTTAAATTTATGCCATTACTCTTTACTAATTTAAAGGTGGCATGGTATACTGGTAGAGAAGATATTCCTAAAGATCTTCCACCTATAGATTATATTAAAATTGGACCATATAAAGAAGAATTTGGGCCGATTAATGTTCCTACAACTAATCAGAAAATGTATAAATTTGATAAACAAAATTTTTATACATCAGATCTAGAAATAATTACTAGTAAGTTTTGAAAAAATAATAAAAGCAATGATAAGTTATTGTCCTAAAGAGGGTTGACGTTTAAACCCAAATGAAAAAGTTGTTGTCGCTATTCTTAAAAGAATTGATGCCAATAATGGAGAATGTCCTTGTGATAATCCTGGTAAGACTAGACAAGACCGTTTATGTCCGTGTAAAGAATTTCGTGAAAACAATATATGTCATTGCACTTTATTTGTTAAAGATGGAACAGAGTAAAGAAGCGACAATGCAAGTTGTAATTTTTGATAAGTTTTTTAAATGTATATATCGACTTCATAATATTCCACGTGAGTGAAATTTTAGTGATGTTGCGTCTGCATTAAAACTTACTCATGATCCAAAAGATTATGAGGCCTTTAAACTTGCAGATTATAATGAGTTATGTATAGATGATTATGAATTTGTAAATGGTAAGTTAAAACTTACGGATTCTCGATGCAGTTAACGGAAATAAAATTTAAAAAATTAAGAGATGACGCAACTATCCCACAGTATGCACACGATGGTGATATTGGAATGGATGTTGTGGCAACATCTGTTTACTATGATGAATATAACGATTGTTATGTTTATGGAACAGGTCTTTGCTGTGAAACACATGGTCATTTTGGTATTTTAGGAATGCCAAGATCAAGTGTTTATAAAACAGATGCTTATTTAACCAATTCTGTTGGATTGATTGATTCTGATCAGTATAGAGGAGAAATAAAACTAATCTATAGAAATAGAATTCCATTATATTCTAGAGCAATGTGTGAGGCCATAAGACAATGGTCTTGTAAGGATTGGTTTACCCGTACATTCGGTGATTTCTATAAATTTTATAATGAAATTCGTAACTATATGATTCAAAATTGGCAAAACTATGCTCCATATAAAGTTGGTGACAGAATTGGTCAATTAGTTCCATTAAAGTTTAATAATTGTAAAATTATAGAAGTAGATGAAGTATCTTCAACCGAAAGGGGAGAAGGTGGTTTTGGATCCAGTGGAAAGTAAAATACAATATATTTTTGACCCAATTCTAATTAAGGAACATAAACGTTATATATCTGATAAAGATGGTTGATTCTATAATTTTTATGAATATAAAGGAATTGTTTTTAATGATATTTTAAAATGAATTGATAATGAAAATTGTTATGGTGTTTGAAATATTATTCAACAAGATTCTTTATTATATTTTAAAACTTATAGTAAATTTATAGAACATAAAAACCTTACATTACAAAAAATTAACGGAGTTTTTCTTACACAACCATGGAGATAACTTTAATTGGAAGAGACTCTAAACAAAAAGTTAGAGTTGTTCGAATATCTTGAAAATTAAATGAAGATTTAACATATTCAATTCATCGTTCTAGTGGACTACTCGACGGGAAACAAGTTGTTGCTCCAGAAATAATAATTACTGCTGGAAAAGTAAAACGAACTGCTGAAGAACAATGTATTCTTCAATTCAACAGTGAAGTTAAAAAATATCTTGATAAAGGTTATAAGAATATCAATGATTTTGGTATAGAAGATTTAACTATTGGAGCTGCTGAAAGTGTTTTACCAAAAACTAAAACAGATAGTAATGATATTCCAAAACCAATGCTTTGCAAAGTAATTGATTGAAACAAACCTGAAAAATATAATCAACTTTGAAAATTAAGCTATAAACTTGATGGTGTTCGCTGTATTCTTTATTATAAAGATGGTATAGTTAGAACAGCTTCAAGAGGTGGACAAAATTATGATATTCCTGCAACGTATATTAGAAATGATGCGTCTATAAAGAAACTTTTTGAGCAAAATCCTAATTTAAAATTAGATGGCGAAATTTATAAACATGGATGAACGTTAGCTAAAATTAGTGGATTGTGTCGAAAAGAACAGTTAGAAGAGGATCATACTAAATTGTCTTTTTATTGTTATGATATAGTTGATGAAGACTTAACAGCAATAGAAAGAATTAATAAATTAAATGATATAAAAACCCAAATTGATGAAGATTCAAAATTAGTAATAGTTAAACATTTTGATGTTCATAATTTGGATGAAATTAGAGCGTTACACGATGAAGCCGTATCTTGTGGTTATGAGGGCGCTGTTATTAGAGACCCAAATAGTAAATACAAGTGTGGAGGCAGAACAAGTATAATGCAAAAAGCTAAACTGTTTCAAGATGATGAATTTAAGATTCTTGGATTGGTTGAAGGTCTTCGTGAAGAAGATATGTGTTTCTTAATGGAAACAAAAGAAGGATATCAATTTAAAGCAAAACCTATTGGCGATAGAGCTTTAAAGCAATGATATCGTAATAATATAAACGATATAATTGGTAAGATTGGTACAGTTAAGTTCTTTGGATATACTAATACAGAACATCCTGTGCCAAATCTTCCAACATTTCGTTGTATTCGAGATGAAAAAGACATCTAAAAAATAATTAAATGGAAACTATAGAAAGGATTGAGGAGATGAGAAAAGATCCAGAAATGAAACTAATGTCTAAATTGTTAGGCTTTAAGTTAGATGATCTGGTGGACGCTATTAAAAAGGATTACTTGGAAAATAAAGAATCTGATAAAGAGGATAAACAATCTAAATCAGATGAGACATATATAACTCCTACAACTAAAGAATTTTTACTTTCTAAGACAGATCTTGAAAGCTTTATTAATAAATATCTAGCTCTTGAAAACATGTTTAAGAAATTAAACTATGCTTTTGGAATCGATCTTAATTCTAATACTAATTCTATTTATACAAAATATAATGAATTAGTTTGGGATTTAATGCGTGCGATTTTTGGAGAAGAGAATTGTGAAGATATTTTAGATTATGTTTTTGACAATTCAAATTTTGATTCTGTGGAATCACTATATAACGAATTAACATAATGAATTTCATTCATGATATCAACAATCTAATTAGAGTTGCGAAAAAGAATAAAGATCCAATTTTAGATATTTATAATGATTTAAGAAATGAATATTTGTGTTTACAATATGAAAATATGACGTGAACTCCAATTCAAATCTTAGATTATATGAAATTAGAACATGAAAAGAAAGAAACTAAATATAAAAATGTTTTTAATTCTAAATTAGCAGATATTCAAAGAAATTTAATTAATTTTCTTAATCAATATTTACCAGAACAACCTTCTGAAGAAGATGTAATGACTTTTTTAGAATCGTTGAATATGAAAAAGGCATTATGTAATTTTCAAGAATTTATTTATAAATGTCGTGAACATTTTGGTGTATCTGTTAATAACTCTTATATAGCTAAATTTATAAAATCTGAATAAAATGAAATTAATAAAATCAGAAAAAGCTAATATTAATTATTTAGCTAAAATTGTTGATATACAAAAATTTCATGCACATCCAGATCCAGAAGTTACTAAACTAAAATGTACGTATGTTGATGGGTATGAAATTATAGTGGGAATTGATTCCGAACCTGGTAAATATGTTTATTTTCCAACATCAAGTAGAATAAATTACGACTTTTTGTCATTTGCCAATTTATATAGACATTCTGAAAAAAATGCAGATCCTAATCAAAAAGGAATGTTTGAAGACAACGGACGTGTTAAAGCAATTAGATTACGGGGTTGTTTATCAGAAGGGTTTTTAATTCCATTAAGTACATTAATTAATTGAATTGTTGATAGTACACAATTGGAATTAAATCCTGATGATTTAATTGATGGATTTGAATTTGATTCCTTTGAACACAATGGAAAAACCGTTTGGATTAATAAAAAGTATGTTGTACAAAGAACATGTTCTTCTAATACTAATAAAATTTCTAAATATCAAAAACATCTCAAACGTTTTGATAGGTTAATTGATGGACAATTTAGGTTACATTATGAAACATCTATAATAAAGAAATTACAACGTCCTATTAATCCATATGATTTAATTCATATTTCATCAAAAATTCATGGCACGTCTTTTGTTAGTGGATATGTTTTGGTAAAACAACCAATTAATATATTTAAAAGATTATGTAATTGGTTTATAACTCATAAATGGTCTAACTATATTCCAGTATACGATTATATTTATTCTTCTAGAACAGTAATAAAAAATAAATATATTAATAAAAATTCTGGGCCAGGATATTACGATTCAGATATATGAGGAGAGGCTCATAAATATGTTATGCCATCACTTCAAAAAGGTATGACTATGTATGGTGAGATAGTTGGATTTACTCCAAATGGACGATATATTCAAAAGAACTATGACTATGGATGTGTTCCTCCAAAAGAAGGCGAACCATATACTCCGGAAAAACATTTTAAAGTACGAATTTATCGTATAACAGTTACTAATGTTGATGGTGATGTTCACGAATTTAGTCCCTGGGAAGTACAAATTTATTGTAGAACGCATAATTTAATTCCTGTAGAACAATTATATTATGGATATGCAAAGGATTTATATCCGGAATTACATCCTAATAATTGGCCTGTAACCATGGATTTAGATACCTGGAATCGTGAATTTATCGAACATCTTGCAAATGATAAGAATTTTTATATGGAGTTAAATTCTCCAGATTGTAATAATGAAGTTCCACATGAAGGAATTGTTATTAAAATCGATAATATGAAATCATTTGCAATGAAACTAAAATGTTTTAATTTCTTAAATAAAGAACAACAAGAATTAGATAAAGGAGAATCTAATATAGAAGACGAGAACTAATATGAAAGAAAAATATAAAGAGTTGATCTTAAGATTGTTAAGTGTTTGTCCTACATTTATAACTGAAAGTCTTGAGTATTTACGAGTAACATATAAGAATGAAGAAGTTTATTATGATATTGTAATTGACAGTAATAGAATTCTTTTAGATAAGTATGGTGATGGAAACTATAAGCGATTAATTGATATTGATGAAGAAGTGTTTCTTCTTAAAGTAAGATTAATTGTTTTAGATTGGAAACCAGTTCTTGAATCTAAAGCATTAACTGATTTTGATGATTTTGTACATAAAATTCTTCCTACTGACGAGTATGATTCTTTAATTGAAGAATCAAATGAATAAGTTTATCGAATCTCTAAAGAAAGATCCTGAATGTTTATATATTTATGTTCGGGATCTTTCTATATATAATTTATTACCAGTAAATAATTGTTATACTATTATAGTAAAGGATTCTTGGGAAATACCCGTGGATTGGGAAGATCTGTCTATTATAGAATTTGGTGACTATAATCAGATTACAATAGATAATAACATATTCTATATATACACAATAACAAAGTGGTTTGATAAAGTTTTACATGGTGATTTAATTTGTTGGATTTGTGCATGCTTAAATAAAAAGTTTGTTATAAAAGAACATGTTAAATTAATGATGAAAACTGATATATTACAATTAAGAAAACACTTTGATGCAGAATTGGATCCAAAGTTTTTATATGGCCAGTCATTATTAAGCGATACTAATACAAAAGATCATGGAATTGAATTATTATGGGAATTGATTCGTGATGTTAAGTTTATTAATCAAATTTATGATAATCATAAAATTGTTAATTTTAAGGAAGCTAATAAGAATTGGGAACAAATAAATTCATATGATGCTGAGGACGATATTCTAAAATGTTGGATTAATTGTATAGCAGAACCATTAAAATTACTGCATTTACGTACTGATAGTTTAATAAAAGAAGAAAAAATAAAGAAAATAAAGAATGAGCAAAATATTAGTACTTAGTGGTCCTCCAGCATCTGGTAAATCTAGTTTTGCTAGAGAATTTATAAAAGAAAATCGTCATTGGGTTATTGTTTGTAGGGATTCTATTAGACAGTCTCTTGGAGAGTACTGGGTACCTGAAAGAGAAGATTTAGTTTCCAAATTAGAATATGAATCTATTGTACGTTCTATTGAAATGGGTTGGAATGTTATTATAGATGCCACAAATCTAAATAAGAAAACTATTGCAAAATGGGAAGCTCTCGCTGATGAAATGGAATGTGAAATTGAGTATAAACAATTCTTAATTCCATTTCAAGAGGCGGTAAATAGAGACAATAATCCAGATAGAGATCATAAAGTTGGATATAAAGTATTATATGATTTTTATAAAAAGTATTTTCCTGAACAGATAGATGATAAAAATTGGGATAATAGATATATATTAGAACCAGATCCTAATAAAAGAAATTGCATTGTTTGTGATCTTGATGGTACAATTTGTTTAAGACGTGGAAGAAGTCCTTATGAATATGATAAGTGTTATACTGATGCACCAAATAAAAATGTTATAACTCTTCTTCTTAACTTACATAAATCTGGATACGATATTATCTTTGTATCTGGTAGGGAAAATATTGGTGATTGCCAAAAGAATACTATGCAATGGTTGGCCGAAAACTATGGTGAGAATTTTCAATTATATATGAGAGAAGAACGAGACCATCGTCCTGATAAAATTATAAAAGAAGAAATTTATCATAGATTTATAGAACCAAAATATAATGTTGTTGCTGTTTTTGATGATAGAGATCAAGTTATCAAAGTATGGAGAGATTTAGGTTTACTTGCTCTTCAAGTTTATTATGGAGATTTCTAATATGTGTAAATTCAAGTTTAAAATTATTCAATTCATTAATTCAACAGAACAAACAGAAAAAGAAATTATAATTAGGGCAAATGATAAACTAAACGCTTTTGCTACAATAAGAGATATGTATCCATCACCGGAATATCATATTAAATTTTTAGAAACAGTATAATGAAATTTATTGATAGTAACTATGAAATATTAGATCAAGAACCTAATGTTTTAGGAATTTATAAGCAAGTAGAAAAAGCTGCCAGAGTATCATATAAATCCGAAGATAAAATCTGTGATGGTTCTGCTGAAAGAATGGTTGACACACTTATAAAAAATAAACATCTTGCGTGTCTTGAACATGGTACAGTATATTTAAAATTCCCATATCTAACACAACATTGTAATGGTACTCCTGAATTCTGGAGTAGAACGAGACTGATGTCTGAAACATATTATGGTAATCCGTACTCATATGTTAGTGGGGTACGATCGGATGGAATGTTGTATGTTACTACAAATCTACGGGTTTTGGTAGAGAATGACGTTCTTCCTGATTTAAAATATGTTTGCGAACCAACAGAATATCATCAAAAAAGATATACTGTGAAATTTATTTTATCTGCAGGAATTGGAAGAGAGTTTACTAGACACAGAGCCTTTAGTTTTATGCAGGAATCTACAAGATTTTGCAACTATTCTAAAGGAAAATTTAATTCTGAACTAACTTTTATAATTCCACAATGGATTTATGATGTTCAAGCTGATCACGCATCTTATATAGATCAATCAACAGGACAATCAAAGGATTGGTTAATGAATTATCATGGTGAAAAACTTATTAATATGTTGGTTGACGAGGATGAAGTTGTATCATCATATGTTAATCTTTTACAAAATATTGAAAACGATTACTTATTTTGTACCACAACAAATAATGGTCACCAATTAAAGGCACAAGAAGCCAGAGGTATTCTTCCATTAGATATTAAAAGTGAATTAATTATGACAGGATTTGCGAAAGATTGGATTCATTTCTTTAATCTTCGTAGTTATATTGGAATGACTGGTAAACCACATCCTGATGCACAAATTCTCGCAGACAATTTATTAAAAGACTTTTTAGAGAGAGGTTATATTAAAAATGAAGACTTATACAAAAAAGGATAGTATTTTTAAAAACCATAACATCTTCTATTATATCGCAAAACCTTTTAAACAAATATATAAAACAATAAAGTCTTCACTACTTTGTATTAAATATCCTTTTTTATATCCTAGAAATATTTTTACAGGAAATCATTATAATAATCGGAAAATAGTTCAATTTCATCAAAAGTGGTATAGACACACTTTAGATGCATTTTTTATTACATTTAATAAAGAAAAACCAGAATATCTTCAATATTCTGGTACTTTCGATAATCGTAACTATTTTATTCGTTATCGTGATCAAGATAATTTAGAAATTGTTGATAGTACTAGTCGTAAAATTGTTTATAGTAAACCTATATCTTATTTTGGTACTGGTTATATAAAAGAAGTCGGCTGGTATGAAAATAAGCCATATATTATTGTTGATGATGATTGGATCGATAATGAAAACGTAAATCGTCTTGTACAAATAACACATGCTCCAAAATTCCAAAAGTTTATTCTTTTTCTTGATTGGATAAACGATCATCCTTTACAAATACTTCATTGCTTAACATCATATACCCTATTAGATTGTATGCCAATCGGATGGAGAAAAGCTTTTGGAATGGAAATGTGTAAAGATATTAAACAAGCTTTATTAGATAATTATGGAAGAAAAGCATTAAAAGCTTATCGTGTTATTGATATAAAAGAGAAGTTTGGCGGATTACGTTGGTACGATAATGCTGCACCAGAAGCTGTTCGTGCAATAATAGATTATTATGAGGAGAAGTCCTATAAAATCTGCATTAATTGTGGAAAAACTGCAAAATATGTAAGTAAGGGTTGGATTTCACCATATTGCGAAGATTGTGCGATTAATAAAGATCGTTATATACCTTTATCAAAGCCTGACGCTTGGAACGAGGCTTTAGGATATTATTAATATGTCATTAACTATAGCACAAGCCATAAAAAAACTACTCATACAGGAACCTTTTTATGGCTTGTTTATTTTATCATTAAATAAGAGTTTTGATAATTCTATTGGAACAGCATGTGTTTGTAGAAACGGAATTAATACAGAACTCTTAATTAATCAAGAATTTTGGAATAGTCTTTCAAATATTGAGGAAATATCAGTATTAAGTCATGAAATATTACATATAATTCTTAATCATTTAACTACAAATTGATCTGAATTTCCAAATAAAAAACATTTAAATATTGCTCAAGATTGTGAAGTAAATTCATATCTTGAAAATTTACCCGAAGGTGCAGTAATTGCAGATAATTTTGGTTTACCAAGATTTATGGGTACAAAATTCTATTATGAAAATATTCCAGAAACAGAAGATGATAAATATACTACTTTAGACGAACATAACTGAAAAGACTTTGAAGAGTTATCTGATGCCGAAAAAACATTAATAGAAAATCAGATTAAACATGTAGCAAAAAATGCTGCTGAACAGGTTCAAAAAATGCAAGGTCATCTTCCAGGTCATTTAAGTGAGTATATTAAAAATTTATTTAAAGAACGTCCTGCAATTTTTAACTGAAGAGGCTACTTCAGAAGAGTTGTTGGAAATTCTATAAAAACATATATTAAAAACACAAGATACAAGCCATCTTTTAGATTTAAAGGGCAACCCGGAAATATATTAAAATTTAAACCAAAAATTCTAGTTGCTGTTGATACTTCTGGATCTGTATCCAATAAGGAATTATCAGATTTCTTTACAGAAGTAAATCATATTTATAAAAGTGGTGTTGAAGTAGATGTTATCGAATTTGATACAGATATTCAAAATAAATTTGTATTTAAGGGTATCAAACAAGATATAAAGATTTCAGGTAGGGGTGGAACAAATGCAGAATGTGCTTTTGTATATTACTTAGAACATAGAGAATATTCGTCTATGATTGTATTTACTGATGGCTATTTGAGTATTCGATTACCAAAAGCTCAAAATGTAATATGAGTAATTTGTTCAAACGGTAAAAACCAAGATTATCCTGGAAAAACAATATATATTCCTAAAGATTTTGATTAATGGAATTATCTTTAAAAGAACTTAAGCCTATAATTAAATTTATTATAGAAAACAATAAAAGACTTGAAGATGAAGGAAAAACGCCAGTTGCAGTAAATATTATATCAGAAGCTGGAATTGGTAAAAGTTCTATTGTAGAAGATATTGCAAAGGAATATGATTGCAATTATGTTAAGTTAAATTTGGCTCAGATATCGGAGATTGGAGATTGTGTTGGGTTCCCACTTTGCTTACATTACGCATGTAAAGATGATGGATCTGATTGCCAATGAATAGCTCCAGAATTAATTGATAGTTATGTTAAAGCAGGATATCATTTAACTCCAGAAACCAAAATGAGTTATGCTTTACCAGAATGGTATAAGAATATAGATCCTGAAAAGGGATTAATTCTGCTTTTAGATGATGCATCACGTGCACTTCCAAATATTATTCAGGCTTGCTATGAATTAATTTATAAGCAAGAAATGTGGAGCTTCAAACTGCCTAGAAATACTACCATACTATTAACAACTAATCCAAATAATGGTGATTATAATGTTAACGATGTAGATGAGGCTGGCCAATCTAGAATGGTTAATTTTAATGTCAAATTCGATATCGAAAGTTGAGCAGAATGGGCTGAACAAAATCAATTAGAAAATAGAGTTATTAATTTTCTATTATCGTATCATCATGAATTAATGGATGGAAAAGATACACATACACATATAATGAATGCTCGTAGTTATACTATGTTTGGTAACATTATAGGTGGTATTAAGGATTGATCTTCTTCAGAAAATTTAGCAACAATTCTTCAAATTGCATCTGGATGTTTTAATGATGAAGACAATATTGTTGGAAGTTTATTTACAACATTTATTGCCAATAAACTAGATAGATTGATTTCTCCACAAGACATGTTACTTGGCGATTGGAAGAAGGTTTCTAAACAAATTGAAAATTGTGTATACGATGATGATGGTAAACCAAAACCAGCTGTTGCATCAATTTTACAAACAAGGTTGTTAAATTATACGGATTATTATTTTGCAAAGCAAAGTGGTAAAACAGATGTTGTTATAGATAGATTATTAGAGATTATACATGCTCCAAAAATGTTATTTGATGAAGATATTATTTTTAACTTAATCAAAACGTTAACTGTTAAATATCCAAATCGAATGAATAAAATAGTGTTTAATTCAGAAATAAGACAAAAAATTCTAGGATAATGAAACTAAATAATAAACATGTTTATTTCTTTGATGAAGGTACATATCTTAGAAATGAAGTATACTCATCGTATTGAATGTCTGTATTTCGTTCAACATATTGCGGACATTGATATGAAGATTATGCAATTGATTATGGAACTGTTGACATTCAAAAATATAATAACTGTTTTTTAGATAACGTTGATAATTTAAAAACTTTTTATTTTGATAAAGATTCTAAGTTTCCAAGAAATAAATTACAATTAAGTCAATATAAGCGTTGCGTTAAATTAGATAAAGCTGATGCAATTATAATAGATAACGCTGCAAAGTTTATAAAATTTCCAAAAGAATTTGAAATTTTTTATGCACCAGATCTTTATTATGCTATAACAAAAGACGATTTCGATAAGTATTTTGATTCCGATATCGCTTTAATGTGTTCTCGTTGTCATGAAAATATAAATATACAAGAACGAGTTTATAGTGGACTGATATTTGCATATAACAAAGATCATATTTATAAATGATTATCTGGTGAATATAACAAACCATTTGTTTTAGACGAAACCTTAAATAAAGCTGTTTCAAAGAATTTGCCTGATTTAACATTTGAAGAAGCGATGTCCATGTCGGAAATGTTATGTGGAAAGGATAGTTCTGCCATACAGATGGCATTAAAAATATTAAACGGTTATAATATTTATAAATATAGACTTTCTTGTAGATTATTATTATCTATTTCGAGTTATTGATTTGTATTTAAAGATGTTGCTACAAAATCTGTTGCAATTAGTTTAAATTTGCGTCCAAGTTGAGTTAGTGCTTGATACATTAGATCTTGTTGAAGGCAGATTCAAGAAGCAGGAGTTAAGTATGAAGATGTTGATATTCAACTAGCTAAAAAACTCGCAATGAATATACCCACTGTGAAAGAAACTTTGGATATTTATTCAAAAGATAAGCATAATAATATCATAAACGATTGATATACATTTGATTGAATTCCAGATGAATACAAAAAATAAAATTATTGGAATTAGTGGAGTAAAAGGATCTGGTAAGGATGTTGCTGCGATTATGTTTCAGT
>JAEEGL012633004.1_pt1 | contig 24491 bp, 16 predicted proteins | sample 9134231 | NCBI WGS metagenome assembly JAEEGL01 (sample SAMN16246548, study PRJNA631951) | gut metagenome | biome: gut microbiome; feature: rumen; material: fiber-attached | host: Bos | place: Iran: Karaj | collected 2018-10
CTCTTACTCCTCCATTAATGGAGGGGGAGTTTTTAATAGTGGCGGCAAAATTAATGCTTTATTTACAAATTACCAAATGTTATAAGTCTTTTACCTTTGTACTGCCTGTCTGTCGGAATGAGGCTCTCGCTGCTTCAAGTACCTCATATTGTGGTTTGAACTGCTCTTTGTAATCCACCATAAAGTCTTTATAACCAAAACCTTTTGTGCTGAGGCGGTCTATAGTTTCTGCCAACGTAATATCTACACATCCAGATGCTGGCATATACACCTCCTCTTGGCTCTTGTCGGTGGCATTCATGATTAACAGTTCAGCCTCAGTCAACTCATTCAGTACTGTTTGCGTCAACTGGATAGGGATGTGGCACTTGTTGGAGAGCTGACGAGCCGAATAGGGTTTGTCAGCCCCTTGATCATATTGCTTGCAAATCATTGACATCAGTACCACAGCAATATAATTGCGATACTCATAAGAAGCGTTGTTCACCTCCTTGTAGTTGTCGTAGCGCTTGAAATTCTGCATGATATGCGTCAGCTGGGCACCTAAGATGCAGATAGTCCAAGACACTTGCAACCACAACAGGAACAACGGCAAAGCTGCAAAACTACCATAGATGGCATTGTATTTCGATACCCAAACCTGTCCGCTGATATATAGGAACTGGAACGCTTGGAACAAAGAACCTGCAATGAGGCCGGCTATCAGGGCATAAAGGAATTTCACCTTGGTGTTGGGCATGAAAATGTAGAGTGCTGTAAACATCAGCCAGCTAAATACATAAGGTATCAGGCGGATGAGGAATTTCAGCATGGGCGCTATCAGCGCATAGCCTTCTATCTTACTGAACAGTGTTGACATAAAGATGCTCAGACCTCCACTAATGATAATCAAGATAGGCATCAGAATCAACATAGAAAAATAATCGGTGACCTTGCGATAGGCCGTGCGGCTTTTCTTCACATACCAGATATCGTTGAAGATGCTCTCCATGTTGTTTACCAAACTGATGAAGGTCCAGAACAAGGCTATCAGACCTACTCCCAAGAATACGCCACCCTGGGTTTGAGAAAGATAGGAGTCAACAAACTGGAAGAGATGTTTGGTGGTCTCGTTGTTACCCAACAAACCTTGCTCAATCTGTTGACGGAGGAGGCTATCGAAGCCAAAACCACGGGCTATGCCAAACAAGATGGCAAGGATGGGTACTATGGAGAGCAAGGTACTGTAGGTCAGGGCAGCAGCCTTGTTACTGATACTGTCGGCATTGAAACGGTTTATTAGAATATAGATTACACGTGTGATGTAGGCCACTGCATTCTTTAGCGACAGCTTCTGATACACGCTGTCTTGCCATATGCCGAAAGTGACAAACTTGATGAGCCACTCCCATACCTTATCAATTAACTCGATGATTCTGTTAAACCAAGCTCCCATAATCGTTTATCAATATTTTACGTTCTTAACGCTCTTCCAGTCGATATCCTTGGTGCTTTGTGCCACCTTGGCGGTTGGAATCACAGCACCTTTGCGCACCAATATAACAGCCTCCAGCTTGTCAGTGGTGATGTCATTCCACCCAGCCTGATAGGTCTTGCCCGTCTGATAATCTACCCAAGCGCCTCCAGGAAGATACACCTTGCGTGTCCAGTGACGCAAGCCTGTAGTGGGGCGATGGTTGGTGTTGTTGTAATTATTCTTAGGATCTACAAAGTCCTGTGGCGCATCGAAGATTGGTGCTACCAAGATGTCTTTACCAAAGAGGTACTGGTCTTCTACCATCCAAGCCACAGGGTCATCAGGATACTCAATAAACATAGCCCTTACCATAGGCAAGCCTGTTTCCGTGCATTGTTTTGCCTGTTCTACTATATAAGGCATTAGGGCGTATTTCATTTCCGCGTTGGCACGGTAATAATCGGTAAATTCTTGGTTATACAGCCAAGGTTCGGTAGGAGGTGCTCCATGACTGCGGGTATGTGAGGTGAGGAAGCCAAAGGGCAACCAGCGACGATAGAGATCTTCAGGGGTTGACTGCACAAAACCGCCTATGTCATGACTCCAGAAAGGAAAGCCCGAAAGGCCGAAGTTCAAACCTGCATGTAGGGTAGAGAGCATTGCCTCGTTGGTATTGGCAGCATCACCTCCCCAATGTAACGGATAGCGTTGTGAACCTGCCCAAGCTGAACGAGCCCATATCACAGCTCCGTCTCTCTGCACATCCTTTGTCACATCCCACACTGCTTTGTTATATCGAACGGGATAGAGGTTATGCTCATACAAACCGCCTCTGCCGTTGTGGTAGAATCCATCGTAAGGAGCACCCTCGCCAAAATCCACCTTGATGGCTCCCACACCCATGTCGAGCAGATTGCGCAAGTGGCCTTGATACCATTTTACAGCCTCGGGGTTGGTAAAATCTAGACATGCGTCCTCATAAGGCAGAGAACCATCGGCATTGCGCACCACCAGGTTCTTTTCAATCAGTTCGTTATAGAACACATTGTGTTGGGTAAAGTAAGGCAACTGCCACAGACTGATGTGGAAACCATCGTCAAGCAAGTCTTTTACCATTTGTTGTGGATTGTCGAAGCGATCTTCGGCAAACTTATAGTCGCATTGCCAATCTACACCAAACCAGCCCGTATCGAGGTGTATCACATCAGCAGGGATACGGTTATCGCGCAGGTTCTTGGCTATGCCGTATGCATCCTTGTCGCTCAGGTAGGTGATGCGACTCATCCAGGTACCAAAGCTCCAAAGTGGAGGCATGGGTGTCTTGCCTACCAGGTTGGTATATTCGTTCAGTATCTCAGCGGGGTTACCAATGAAGAAGAAGAAATCAACGGCTTCGTCAGCCATAAACAGTTTTGTAGCACCTACATAGGTGGCACCAAAGTCGCAGGTGACGGGGGCCGAAGTATGCATGAACACGCCATAACCACGATTGGAGAAATAGAAAGGTACGGGTTTGTACATCTCGTCAGTCTCAGGTCCTTGTGGGTCGGTAACAAACAGGTTCACTTTTTGTCCAGCCTTATTGAGGCCTGTGGGCGATTCTCCACAACCATAGATGCGTTCGCCAGTCTTCAAGCTGAACACAGGGTTCAGCATGCGTGAGTTGTCGGTACCGCTCTTCTTGAAACCGAAAGGCAACAATTTCACCTGACTTACCCAGTTGTCGTCGTTGGTCCAGGTCTGTGTCAGTACCTTTCCACTGGCATCTTTCAGTGTTATACGCCAAGGATGTTTCTGGATGGTCAGCGACCCTTGTTTGCTGATATAAACTATTTCTTTTTCATTTTCCTTACAAGTCCAGGTTACATGAGGGTTGTCTTTCATAAACTGAGGACTCAGCATGATTTCCTCCACTTCCTTGGGGGCTACCAATGAGGTGAGCATTCGTACCCTGACGGTACGGTCGGAGATGAAATCTACCTTGAAACGGAACTGAGGGTCGTTCTCGTAGCCTGTATCGGGGAAATCTTTCATTTGCAACTTGTCGGCTACCACCGTATTGGTGTTGAAAGCTTGACGGGGTTCCAGACTATAGCGAGCCCATTGCACCTTGCCCTCACCAGTAGTGGTGTCAAACTGTGTCAGTTTGTCGGCAAAGAAATAAGTAGCGGTCATATCCACATAGCCACGACTCATGTCTTTGGCTTGATTCATAAGTTGGGCTTCAACCATACAAATAGCTGACAATGCCAATACAGTAGTGAGGATAATCTTTTTCATATTCTTTAGTATTATTTTTTCATGTAAACGATTCTGTCCTTTTACGACGAAGAAATGATTGCTTGGTAAGGATGAAAAATAGTGCCATTCCTGCCATGTGTACCACTGCCATTGTCCAAAAAGCCGAAGCATACCCCATAAATTCTGATACTGAACCACCTATCAGGATACCGATTCCCACGCCCAAGTCCCAAGAGGTAAGTAGAGTAGAGTTGGCGGTACCTCGTTCATTGTTCTGTGCCACATTGATAATCATATTCTGCATAGCAGGCCACATATGGCCATTACCTAAACCAATCAGGATGGCCGAACCATAATAACCCACCATGTTGGGCATTGCGATAAACAGTGTGTAGCCTATGGTAGACAGCACAATGCCTTCTGCAGCATTGCGTGTCAATTTGCCTTCCCTCAGTGACTTTGCTCCTTGCAAACGAGAGAGAATAAGGCCGATACTCAGCAACATGAAGTAGGCTCCTGTGCCTCCAGTGATACCCATTACCTCCTTGCCATAGATGGCCAAGTAGTTGCTCAATATGCCATAGCAGAAACCGAAGAAGCAAATGTTGAGGCCTATCACCCATCCCTTCAGCAGGAAGAAGCGGTCGAGTGAAATAGCTTTCTTGTCTTTCATCAACTGCTTGGCAGGCAACTTCACCGTATAATCTACCGCAAAGCCGATGCCTGCTACAATGAATGCCAACCAGAACAAGGCATCGAAATTGTGTACGTATTTGTATAAGAATACGCCGATTGTGGGAGCTATGGCTGTGGCGAGGTTGTTGCTCAGACCATAGTAGCCAATAGCTTCATTACGACGACTAGATGCTACCACATCGATGGCCACCGTATTGTTAGCTACCGTTGAGGCTCCAAAAGGTCCTCCGTGTAGGGTGCGCACTATGGCAAACATCAAAAGGGTACTTGCCAAAAGGTAACCTCCGAAGATAATGAAATACAGGAATAAACACACCAGCAACACCTTCTTTCTTGGGAAGCTATCTACTATATAGCCACTGAAAGGTCGGAATAACAGTGCGGTAATGGTATAGCCACTCAGCACCAATCCTATCATGTCCTTCGTCGAGCCGAAAGTCTCGCTAAGGTACAAGGGTAGAAGAGGAGTGAGCAAATAGAAGGCGAAAGACATGGTGAAATTCGCCACCATCACCTTCTTATAATTGCTATTCCATAGTTTATCCATTATCAGTGCATCCTTTTTGCTTTTGCAAAGGTAATAATTAATTGCTTTTTCTTAACTTTGTAACAAGAATAAAAAAACAATGACTATGAAAACGATGTGTCTTCACTTTATGAAAGCATGCTCAATGGTTGTAGGCATGATAGTTATGGGAATGCTGTTTTCTCAAGCTGTCATGGCTCAGGGAAATGCACAGACATTTACCCAAGAGCAGTTAAAGGAATATTTCAATAACCGTCCCAAGCCAGACAAATGGATGGAACCAACGGGTAAATATCCTGTAGTGATGGAGGTGGACCCAACGTTAGAAGGTCACACCATCTATCATCCTGTTGACTTGAGAGCCTTCCCTAAGAAAGACAAACTGCCTGTAGTACTGATGTCAGGACCTGGGTGCGACGATGATGGTGATTCATTTCGTCCCTTCTGGACTGAGATAGCTTCGCACGGCTATCTGGTGATAGCTACTGGTGAGCCAGTGCCTGACGGAGTTCGTGCTGCTATGGGAGCCACTACAGAGGAAGACATGAAGGCTGGCTTGGACTGGATTATCAGCGAGAACGAGCGACCAGGTAGCAAGTATTATCAAAAGGTGGACACTAAGCATATAGCTTTGTTTGGTCAATCATGTGGGGGCGTACAGGCATTGAAGTTGTCAGGCGACCCTCGTGTGTCTTTGCTAGGTCTTTGGAATAGCGGTTTGGGAGCAATGGCCGATAATGCTGATCCGAGGCGCAGTAGTCTGATGGGTATAAGTCCTGCATTGAAAGAGATGCTCATCAACTTGCGCATACCTATAGCATATTTTGTGGGCGACACAGATCCAGCTCGTCCAAACTCCACTATGGATTATGGCAATATTAAGACCAATGTACCTGTAGTGTTAGCTGTTCGAGAGATTCCTGGCGATGCTCACGGAGGCACTTTCAGAGAGAAAAACGGAGGCTCTTTTGGTCAGGTAGGGGTAGCCTGGCTCGATTGGCAGTTCAAGCATAGCAAGAAAGCTGCTAAAGTGTTTAAGAGCTCTAAATCATTGCTCTTTACCGATAAGAACTGGGTAGAAGTGAAAACCAAGAACCTTTGATTTTTTTATTCACATCAACATATCTTAATTGTTTTCACTCTTTTGCAACTGATACTGACGGGGTGAGCAACCTACCACTGCCTTGAAATATTTGCCAAAAAAGGAAGGATTTGGGAAGTTCAGCTGATCACTGATTTGCTGAACAGTCAAGTCGTTTTGACGGAGCAATGCCTTTGACTCCAAAACCACATAGTCGCGTATCCACTCGCTGGGCTGACGGTTACTGTATAGTTTTACAATCCTCGAGAGGTATTTGCTGGTAATGCAAAGTTTGTCAGCATAGAAACTAAGTTGTCGTTCTTTGGTATAATTACGTCTCACTTCGTCCATGAACTGATGGAACAACATCTCACCTCGACTTAATTTGGCATCTTCATCTGCAAGGGTTTCAAACTTGGTAATGCAGAAATAGGTCATGGCCTCCATATAGTTCATCAAGATTTCCTTGGTATAGGGTAATTGCAATTTTATGGCCGATCGCATCATTCTGTACAACATGATGAGATGGGCCATCTCGCCATCAGTATAATGAAATTTCAAAGGGCGGTTCATGTGTTCACGAAACTTCAGCGAATTTTCCATCTTCATGAGCAGTGGAAAGGCATCCTCGGGTATAGCCATAATGGCTACACGACAGTCTTTCGACATACTGATATGTTCGCCAATGGTACCAGGCACCATTGTCAGTATCTCATTCTTCTGCACTTTCACCTCCTCTAAGTTGATTCGAAGTGTCATCTCACCATTTGCACAAATCATTATAAGAGGGAACGTTAGCTTGATAGGAAATGTTTGTGTGGGAACAAGGCCATCTAAATCAAGGTCTTCTGTAGAGTCGAGGTTGTCGTCAAATAGCACAAAATTTTCCAGTACCAGTTTCCTGTCGCCACTTGGCAGCATGTCCAACTTCAACTCGGTCAGTTTCATTTCATTTTCCATACCTCTTCATTCAGGGATTCCTTTCCCACTACAATTGTTTTGATGCGAAGATAATACAAAAAAAATTAACAACAAAAAGAAAGGCAGTAGAATATAGCAGCATTTGAATGAGGTGCTTTATCCCCTTTAGGACAAAACTGGTAACTTTTTGAGCTTTACAAATGATATGGTTATCACTATCTTTGCACTGTCAATAACAAAAGAAAGAAAAAATGAAAGTAGCAGGAAAAGTAATTGTGGTTACTGGCGCTGGAAACGGCATGGGTAGAGCCATTAGCCTGAACTTGCTGAGCAAGGGGGCAAAAGTGATTGGACTTGACATTAATATGGAGGGTTTGAAGAAAACGCAGGAGTTGGCTGGTAACAACGGCGATGCCATGAAACTAATGCAGTTGGATATTACCAACAGAGAGGCTGTGGAGCAAGTGGCAGAGGAGGCTGTTCAATTGTTTGGTGCTGTTGACGCCATCATCAACAATGCTGGCATCATACAAGACTTTGTGTCAGTAAACGAAATGGAGTACCGCACTATTGAGCGTGTGATGAACATCAACTTCTATGGAACATTATATATGGTGAAGTCATTCTTGCCTCATCTACTTACTCGTCCGCAGGCACATATCGTCAATGTGTCAAGCATGGGTGCCTTTGCTCCTGTGCCTGGGCAGACTTTCTACGGTGCATCCAAAGCTGCCGTCAGAGCTTTGACCGAAGGCTTGATGACGGAGCTGATGGATACCCATGTGGAGGTGAGCGAGGTGTTCCCTGGCGCTGTGGCTACAGATATTCAAGTACACTCTGGTGTGAAAAATGCAAAAAGTGTGGCTGACTATTCTGAAGATGATTTTAAGAAAGCTAATGCTAATATCACTGTACCAAGCGAAGCTGCTGAAACTATCGTGAGTGGCATGGAAGCAGGCAAGTGGAAAATCATCATAGGCAAAGACTGCAAGCAAATGGATTTGCTTACTCGCATAGCTCCTCGCTTTGCCATGAAGAAGTTGGCAGAGGCCATGAAGAAGTTGCATCAGATGTAAAATTGAAAGCGTGAGTCTCAAAAGAGGCTCACGCTTTTTTATCAGTTATATTTCTTTTGTTCATAGAGCGTTAGTTTGCCAGTCATGCCCTCGCTCACTAATGTAGATTCTTTTAGGGATTTGTAATTATCCTCTCCGTCGATGGCCCGCTTTACCAGCGAGTTATAACGACTAGGAGTAACTGTTACGCTGATAGTATTCTCACCCGCTTTAATATATGGGGTCACATCAAACAGATAGGGTTTCCAAATCCGCTCGCCTACCTCTTTGCCGTTGATACTCAAAGAAGCTGTATAATACACCTTACCTAAATCGAGGAAGTAACGTACTTTCTTATTGAACTTGGGTAACTTGATAGTCATGTTGTAATGACCTGGCTCATCAAGGAATTTCAACTCATCGACCTCTCTCCAGTTTTGGGCCTTCAAGCCTTTAAACTCTTTGCCTGCCACTTCTAAGTCCCACTTGTCATTCTCAAATACTGTCTTTGCCTTATGTGGGGCAAAGGCTGACGTGGAGGTGACTGGAATATTCAAAGGTTGCTGACTTACATATAGGAATATGGTACTTAATGGCTTAAGTGTATAGCTTACCAACCCTTTTTTCAACTCCGCCTTACTAATGTTGCCACTTTCTGCATCCATCCAGTAGGCATATTTATAACGCTTACCAATCTGTACATGTAAGGTTGTAAATTCCTCGCTCTCGTTGTAATAAAACTGTGCCAAGTCGCCGTTATCCATTTGCCTGCGAATCTGCTTCACGATGTCTTTTCCGTTCACGCTTCTAAGAGGAGTAGCCAAATTGCCCAACCAAGCGGATGCTTCACTAACGGTAGCCACCGTAGTAGCCGATGGCATTCTTGTAATGTCTTGCATAGCAGAGGCTGTCAGCTTGTCAAGCTGTGCATAATCCTTATAGGAAGGCTGAATCTGGGCAGGCTTGCCGATAGTGAGTACTTTTGCCCCTTGCGTGCAAAGGCTCTGTAAATGTTTAGCGCTGTTTAGTTGGATATATGGCAGGTTGAATAATACAATGCCTTCATACAGATTGCCTCGCACGTTCAATTGCTTGTTGACCTCTAAAGTCATGGCTTGCACAGACTCGTCATTGATCCAATCCCAAGTGATGCCCTGTTTATTCAGTTCGTCAATCAGTGGATAGATTTGTTCCAGCCATTCTGTGCAAAGAGTGTTGCTATAAGCGTTTGCCTCTGACTTTATATCCATAGATGGTTCTACATCAGGAATATAACCTTTTATCAGCAACTCCTTGGGATTATAGGTCTCATCACTGAAGTTCAGGAAAGGATAGTATATCAGTATGTCAGCGTTAGCTTTTCCACTGCGAAGTACATATTGTGCCCGTTGTGCATAATGGTTCACTGAAGATATGTTGTTCCAGAACTCATTGCCCTCATAGATCTCTGACGAGAAGTTTACCCCCATCATAGCGTTGTAGAATGGCCTCCAACCTTCAGGTGCCTGTCCATCGGCCTTATAGTAATAAGGCGAGCCGTGATAGATTACCTGATTCACACCAGCTGAGAGTATTTTGTCGATCACCATCTTCAGCTTCTGCGGGGTGGTGAGCAACGCTCTTCCACTGAATACCGCCGATTCGCTGGTAACGATTGGCTTGTTATACAGATGTGCGCCAGAGGTAATAATCTTGTAGCCAGCCTCACTGCCATAGTTGAACAACATAGTTTCTCCTTCAGGGATGTCAATACTACCAGCCACTCCCATGATGTCCATGTTGATGCCATAGCCTTGGGAACGATGCAGCAAGCCACGAGCGTTCGTCCATTCAGATGAAGCCTCCAAGAATTCTTTGCGCAACACATCACTCAATGTCAGGTCGTAGTCGTAGCGTATACGCCAGTCTTCTTTCCCGAAAGCAAAGGCAGGCTGCTTATCGGGAGCTGCCATGCGGGCATACATATTGTTATAGCCATCCCACAGGTTAGCGGGCAGGGTCAGTGTAGGGTCGTAGCCACGATTAGCCTTGAATGTACTGATAAAACTGTCAGCAAAATGACGATCCACCTTAAACTCGTAACTGTCGTTGAAAAGGGCGCGCAGTGGCTTTCCGTAATATTGAGCAAAGTTGGTTCGTTCGCCAAAATAATACTCATAGTTCTTTTGGATGGTTTTTGCATCAAAGTGGTTGGCCACCAATCCAGCTTTGCGTTTGGCCATCAGCATGGGAGCTTCCATCGCTGACATCGACCAGATGGCAATGGCTTTATAGCCTGATTCCTTGGGTGTGTAAATAAAAGCACCTTCTTTCACAGATGAAGAAATGTCCTCTACGCTCTGTTGGTTCAGGAATAATGTGCCGTTCTCCTCCTTCTCCACCTTGGCTGCCAGCAAAGCAACCACCTTGGCTGTAGGGCGATGTCCTCTCGCTAATTTAGGAATGGATATTTTCTCGGTGTTACCCTGAGGAATATCTATTATGACATATTTCAGGGTCAAATTACTCTCTGCCTCAGAGATATGCTCTCCGCCTGAAGGCCATCCGCTCCCCACCGTCATATCCACAATCAGACCTCGTTTCTGTGCTTCTTCCATCACAGCATCTATGTTTTGGTAATACTCGGGAGAGTCGAAACTTTGAATCCTCGCCGCCTGCTCACGAGTCTTGATTGGGCTCACCAAGGCCATAGGTTGAATCTCTACGCCTCCGAAGTGATTGTCGGCAAAGAGGTTAACTTCGCGCCTCAGTTCTGTTGCCTCCACATCATTGCCTGGCCACCACCATCTAGTCATGGGGGCATACTTTTGTGGCGGGTTGTTGAAACTGTAAGCGCTGAATTGTGTAGCTTCCAACCAGTTCTGTTTTTCCTGTGCGATGGAAGTAGCAGTTATAGCTGCCAACAGCCATATTAATGATAATCTTTTCATAGATCAAGTTTATTATTCTACTTTTAACTCATAGCTTGCCTCCACACCTTCACCAGTAACATGAATCTTCACAATGCCAGGGTTGAAGGAGCGGACAACAGCTTGTGACTGTCCGTAGTAAGTGCTGTATTCACCAGTGGTGAAGCTGTCCTTGGTAATAAGTTGCTGACTACCAAAGCCCAGGAGTTCGCCACCCTCAACAGTTACTTTTAACTTGCGGTCGGCTTTCGACTCCACGATGCCGTTCTCACCCACGAGGTTGATGTTGACGAAAGCTAATTCACCCACCTTGTAGCTGCTCTTCTCTGGTTCGATGCTGATACCTGTTTTTCCTGTAGCCGAAGTCAAGGTTTGCTCATATTCACGACCATTGGTATCAATGGAAACAGCTTTTAAAACACCTGATTCATAGATTACATCGAACGATGCCAAGTAGTTGTTCACTTCCTGCTCACCAATCAGTTTGTCATTGATATACAACTTCACCTTTTGTGCACTGGTATATACCTCAACCACCGTTGGCATACCCTCACAGCCTTGCCAGCTCCATGATGGGATGGTATTGGTGCCTCGCCACATAGCTTTAATGAGTTGCTCTTTATGAATAGGACGTACACCAATACTGGGCTGGTTGTCTTTGCCCCAAATTGCTTTTGTCCAAAGTGCCTCACCTGTGGGGTTGCCAATCAGGTCGATGGCACCACCACCATTGAGTTTCCAAGGATAGTTCTTGCTGGCAAAGTCGGCGTCATCTGAATAGTACCATGCACCCAGTCCAATCTCACCGATATAGTCCCATGCAGTCCACATAAAGTCGCCAATCAGGTAAGGCAGTTTCTCCACTTGTGCCCAGTTGGCAGGCAGATTATGTGGGAAGGTCTCTGTGCCCACAATCACCCTGTCAGGATGAGCAGCTCCATCCATTTCATAACGTAGGTTCGCATAGTTATAACCCGCAATGTCGAGTGCATCCAGTACAGGGGAGCTGGCTTCGTCAATCATGGGCATCAGTACGGCACGCAGCATACCTTCGCTTGACTGTACCATCATGTTGTTATATTGTTCACTGGTAATGGGCTGTCCTCCTGGTGCAGCAGCAGAATTGGCTTGTGCAAAAATGTTCTGTCCCATACGTGTCAAGCCAATGATCATTAGGTTGATGCCTGCTGTAACTGGACGTGAGTTGTCTGCCTGATGCAGACGATCAATCAGTTCTTTAGCCAATGCTACGCCTTTTTCTTCTGCAGGTTCACCTACTTCATTGCCAATAGAATACATAATTACTGATGGATGGTTGAAGTCTTTTTTTACGAAGTGGCAGATATCTTCCACGTAGTTGTCATAGAAATCCTTTGAATAGTCAAATTCAGTCTTGGTGATATACCACATGTCCCACAACTCATCCATTACGTACATACCCAACTCATCGCAAGCTTTTAGCATGGCTTCCGACAAAGGGTTGTGGGATGAACGGATGGCATTGAAACCATACTGCTTCATGATGGCCACCTTGCGATAGGCTGCGTCATCATATTCTGCTGCACCTAATATACCATTGTCATGATGTAGACAGCCACCTTTCAACAAAACATCCTCACCGTTAACTTTAAAGCCTTGTGTGCTCCAACTAATCTGACGTATGCCAAATGGATGCTCTTGCTTCTCTATGGTTTTGCCATTTTGCTTGAGCTCCACCACTGCTTTATATAAATAAGGAGATTCTGCACTCCATAAGTTGGCGTTTTCAATATTCAGTTCTATGTTGTCGCCTTCAGCAGAAGCAATCTGTTTGTTGCCATCATATATACTTACGCTTACCTCACCACCTTGATGCAAGGTTTCTACTTTCACCTTGGCTGGGGCAATTGATAGCGTACTTACTTTCACCTGCTCAATATATTCTTTTTCCTGAACTAAAAAGTGCAGAGGGCGATAGATGCCAGCGCCAGAGTACCAACGGCTGTTGGGCATCTGAGAGTTGTCCACATCTACACGAATGGTGTTCTCGCCAGCTACCAGTAAGCCGTCTAAACATACATCAAATGGCATGTAGCCATATTTGTAGCCACCTGCCTCCTGACCATTTACAAATACCTTACTATTGCGATATACACCTTCGAAAGCCAGAGTGACATGTTTCTGCAGCAACGAAGCGTCTGCAGTAAAAGTCTTTTCATAATGATACACATTGCCAGGATAAAAACCGTTATGACGACCTTCCTTCACATCGGCAGAACGAGTCTCGGTCTGCATGGCATCGTGTGGCAGGTTCACCACTTGCTTGTTTGGTTGGGTGTCGCTCCAGAATTGCCAGTTTTGGTTAAAGTCAGCTTGCTCATTAGTGGTGCAAGCGCAGAGTGCGGTCATCGATGCAACCGCCATAGTCTTCATGATGTTTGTTTTTTTCATTGATTGTTAAATTACTATTATTCTGGATGCAAAATTAGTACCTTAAGGACAAACAGGGGTGTCCGAAAAGTAAACAAATCTGCTTTATAATACCCTATTTGAACAATAAGGGAGCGAAAGTATCCAAATAGTGGCGCCAGTTCTTCCATTCATGGCCACCTCCTGTTACATAGAATGTGTGGGGCATGCCATGTTGCGTGAGGAGTCTGTCGAGCTCCTGCGCTTCTGCAAACCAAGGATCTGCATCACCGCAACCCAACCAGAATAGTTTATAACCTGCTTTCTTAATCCCTTCGAGATAATTTGACAAAGTATTCTCATCGAAAGCATATGCTGTATTCTTCTGGTTATGTGGATGAGCTCCTGTGCTTTGCGGACAGATGTAGTTGAAATAGCCAGGGAAGAGGTAGTTGGTTCTGAGTGTATGGCCTCCACCCATTGACAGACCAGAAATGGCTCGCCCTTCTTTCTTGGCTATGGTGCGATAATGGCTATCAATATAAGGAATAACGTCCTTGATGAGACTGGTGACATACAAATCCGACTGGATATCGTTCTGCATCAGTGTAGAAGACTCTTGCCCAGGAATGTCGTTGATGTGGGATTGGATCTGGTTGGAATTACCATTAGGCATTACAATCAGCATGGGTACGGCTTTTCCCTCACTAATGAGATTGTCTAGGATCTGAGCTGCACGTCCCAATGAAAGCCAAGCTTCCTCATCGCCACCACCCCCATGCAACAGATAGAGCACAGGGTATTTCGCCTTTTTGTTGTCATCATAACCTGCAGGGGTATAGACTATCATTTTACGTTTTGCTCCAATGGTAGGAGAATCATACCATACGGCAGATACATTGCCCCTTACAGAAGCATCTTTGTAATGGCGAGAGTGGTCACCATCAATGAGGAAGATGCTACGATAGCTGGTACCATCACGATCAATAGATGTGTTGGCAGGGTCACAAACGGTGGTGCCATCCACATTGAAGGTATAGTAATATAAATCTGCCTGGAGGGTAGGGATGGTAACACTCCATACCAGGTTGTTGTTTCGCTTCATGGCGATGGCTGATTCGCCTCTATTTTGCCAAGAGCCTGTAAGACTAACCGTAGTGGCATACTCAGCACGAAAGCGGAAGGTAATGCTATCTTTAGTCACTTCTGGTGAGATGATTCGAGCCCTGCGGGTGTTAGCCATCTCCTGGGCATACAGGCTGCCAATTAAAAGGCAAAATGTCAATAATAAAAGGTTTCTTTTCATGTTACGTTTAGCTCTGAAAAGTTAATATAATTATAAAGGCAAATACTCTACAAACGCCTCCATCGCCTCATAGCAAGCCAGTCCTAGCTTGTCATAGATGCCTGCGGTATTGCGGTTGCGGTCTTCACTGCGTTGCCAGAACAAGCGTTCGTCGTTGCCAAGGAACGGAGCCGACTCCATCTGACTCTGATGGCGGAGGATAGAGTTGCGTTTCGCCCTCAGCTCCTCCGGACTGATCGGTACTGCCATCTCGATGTCTTCAATCTCCCATTCTGCCCAAGCACCGCGATACATCCAGATGCGACAATCTTTCAACCAGGTGGCATCGGCTTCCTTTTCTAAATCGATAGCTGCCAAGACAGCGTTGGTGCAAACACGATGCGTACCATGTGGGTCTGCCAAGTCACCAGCTACGAATATCTGATGAGGCTGAATTTCCTGCAATAACTTTTGCACAATTCTTACATCTACTTCTCCTAATGGATTTTTCTGAATCTTGCCCGTCTCATAGAAAGGCAAATCCAAGAAGTGCACCCTCTTGAGCGGAATGTTGTTGTAGGTACAAGCCGTACGGGCTTCTCCCCTGCGTATCAATCCCTTGATGGTTAAGATGTCTTTTGTATCCATATCACCATCTTTTTTCTCCTTTAGGAATGACTTTATCTCTTGGTATTTCTTCTTGATTACCTCATCTTGGTCAGCATTGAACAGCTGGTTAAAACCATTAATAAAGTGCAGGAAGCGGGTCACCTCTTCATCACCTACGGCAATATTGCCACTGGTTTCATAGGCAATATGTACTTCATGGTCTTGCTGCACCAACCTTCTGATAGTACCACCCATTGAAATTACATCATCGTCTGGGTGGGGAGAGAACACCACAACGCGTTTAGGATAAGGCAAAGCTCGTTCTGGTCGATAAGTGTCATCGGCATTGGGTTTCCCCCCAGGCCATCCCGTGATGGTATGTTGCAAATCGTTGAATATCTTGATATTCACATTATAGGCAGACCCATAGATAGCCAATAACTCACTCAGTCCACCCTCGTTATAGTCCTTGTTGGTGAGTTTCAATATAGGCTTGCACGTTTGCTGACAGAGCCATACAATAGCACTGCGAATAAGTTTGTCGGTCCACTCACAAGAAGTCACCAGCCAAGGATGATGGATGCGAGTAAGGAATGTAGCGGCAGAGAGATCTAACACCACTTGCACGTTATTGTGCATTTGCAGGAAAGAAGCAGGAATATTGTCGGTAATATTGCCCTCAACACATTCCTTCACCATTTTCGCCTTATCCTCGCCCCAAGCCATGAGATAAATCTTCTTAGATGACAGGATGGTGTGGATACCCATGGTGATAGAACTGATGGGAGGATTGTTGCCAAAAGAACGTGCAGCTTCAGCGCGTGACTCAGCATCCAGTAGTATGAGTCGTGTGGTGGAGTTAATACGTGAACCAGGTTCATTGAAAGCAATGTTACCCAAACGGCCAATGCCCAACAAACAGATGTCGATGCCACCAGCTTCTGCTATCTTGCGCTCATATTCCTCGCAGAAATTAAAGATATCATTCTGACTCAAGGTGCCAGGAGGAGAGAAAACGCGTGTAGGGTCGATATCTACTTGGTCAAGCAACATCTCTTTCAAGGCTTTAAGATTGCTGAACACAGTATCTTCTGCCAAAGGATAGAACTCATAAAGGTTAAACACGATGACATTTCGGAAGCTCAAACCTTCCTCATGATGCAGTCGTACCAATTCGGCATATAACTGTCGGGGGGTGGCCCCACCAGTGAGTACCATCACACAGGGTTTATAGGCAGCCTCTTTTTGCCTAATCGTATCAGCAATTTCATGCGCTATTTGTTTGGAAGCCTCATCGGCATTTTCATAAATGGTAGTGGGCAACTTTTCCAGCCTCGTCAACTGTGCCTGCTCAAAGGCGTTCTTGGGCTTATAATAGCTGGTGTTCACATGGTTCAACGTAATCTGTGATGTTAGGTTCGTTCTCATGATATATAAAAATTAAATTCCTCCTGTAAAGGTAAGGCCTAATTTAGAAACAGATTTCAACTTTTCTGACACAAAGTTGTACGGGTTATGATAAAATAAAGCAAGGAGGGGAAACCTCCTTGCTTTGTGTTTTATTTGAACAATAATGGAGCAAAGTCACGCAAATTGTGGCGCCATACGTGCCAGGTATGACCACCAGGCATGGAAGAGTACTCATGCTTCACGCCTGCCTTGGTGAAAGCTTCGCGAGTAGCAACACAATTCTGGTAAGCGATGTCTTCCTCACCACCCATATAGAACTTGTAAATCTTGAAGCTCTTGTTCATTTCAGCTGCATGCTCCTTCAAATAAGGCTCCCACTTGGCATAGAGATCTTTGCTGGTAGTAAACCAACCTGTACTCAATGGGAATACATAGGCAAAGCTGTTGTAGTGTAACAATGAGACATTCAGTGTTTCCAAACCACCCATTGACAAACCAGCCAAGGCACGGTGATCTTTATCGGTATAAACATTATAATGAGATTCTACATAAGGAATCAGATCATTCATCATATCATCGGTGAACAAATCAGTGTTCACACTACCGTTAGGCATTACAACTACCATTGGTACCATCTTGCCCTCTGCTAACAGGTTGTCTAGAATATTGCCTGCACTACCCACATTAGGCCAAGCATAATCGTTGTCGCCACCACCATGAATTAGGTATAACACTGGCAACTTCTGGCTACCCTTCTCATAGCCGGCAGGTGTCCAGACGTGACAGCGGCGAGTGTTGTTGAAAGTGGATGATTTGTAGTACACTGTTGCTACAGCGCCATGAGGCACATTCTCTTTCATTGACCAGAATCCATCGCCTTCTGGATCTATGTTCACTACAGCAGTTAAGTCAGCAGTAACAGCTGCCTTAGGGTCGTTTACACGCACACCATCTACCACGAAGTTATAGCGGAAAGTACCAGCAAGAGTATTCTTCACCGTAGCTGTCCACACACCATTGTCTTGTTTAACGAACTTAGGCGCATTCTCTCCATAGCCACCTATGTCGCCACCCAAGCCTACAGTTTTGGCATTTGGCGCATAGATGCGGAATGTCACGCTCTTGTCTGCGTTCACGGTAACAGACTTCAGCGTATCATTAGGGGTAGGGGTACGCTGGAATTGAGCATTGGCCATCATGCATACACATGTGATAACCATCAGTGCAAATACTTTTTTCATGTTCTTATAGTTTTTAGTTAATATAATCCAGCCAAACTTTCATGCGTCCTGCCTCGCGGTTATCCCACGCATAATATGGAATGAGGGAGAACGAAGTATTGCCAGTCTGCACCTGAATTTGTTCGATGCCATTCAGCAGGTTGGCATTGTAGGATTCAGCGAACTGGGAGTTATTGTTTAGCTCCATTTTGTCGTAGCTCTGCTTGTTATCCACCTCTTCAGCACAGAACACCAACGGTCCACGCATCACGGCACGCTTGCCCTCGTCGGCCTTTACACGTGGATCGGCAGCTACCATCTTGGTCTCTATAGGCATGTTGAGGCTGATCTCGTCGCCAGCTTTCCAATTGCGGTTCAGCACAGCATAACCTTTGTCGATAGTAACATCAGCATTCTTGCCATTTACTTGCAATTGGTATTCATTTGCCCACTCAGGAATACGCATACGGATCTCTCCTTTGTAGTTCTTGCCCATCGTCACCTTTACTTCGCCACTCCAAGGCATGTTGGTCTGTATGCTTACTGGAATGTCGCCTTGTGATGTAGGCAATACTGCTTCGTTACCAATATACAGGTTTACCCAAATAATATCCTTGCTTAAGCCATAGATGTAGTTACCTATGGAAGGAATGAATCGTGATACCTGACTTGGGCAGCAAGCGCATCCGTACCACGCCTGACGGTGATGGTCGCCTTTCGACTCTAATGGATTCACGTAAAAAAATCTGTCACCTTCGGCAGAGATGCCAGCCAAGACACCGTTATATAATGAACGCTCAAGGACGTCAATGTATTTGGTGTTGCCTGTAAACTGATTCATGCGCCAGTTCCAAAGTACCATACCAACAGATGCACAAGTTTCGCAATAGGCTTCCAGATTAGGCAGGTCATAGTCCTCGGTGAAACCTTCGTTGTCGGCACTTGAGCCGATGCCTCCAGTGATATACATATTGCGGAGCACTACATCATCCCATAACCGATGCAGGGCTGCTATATAGGCAGTATCACCCTTCAAGGCTGCTACATCTGCCATACCGCAATAAAGATACATGCTACGAACGGCATGGCCAGTAATGCTGCTCATCTCCTTCACAGGCATATTGTCTTGAAAATAGTCTGCGTTCCAATCACCGTTGCCACCTGTGGACCCATAACCATGACCTCTTTCATTCAAAAGCCAGTCGGAGAAATCCAGGTATTCCTGCTTGCCTGTCACTTGATACAGTTTCACCAAGGCCAACTCTATCTCTTCATGACCAGGCACCCAATGGCGTTTGCCAGGACCAAAGATACTCATCATGTGTTGTGCCATCTTTTCGCTCACGTCTAACAGTTTGCGTTTGCCCGTAGCCTTGTAGTAGGCAACAGCAGCCTCTATCATGTGACCTGCACAATACATTTCGTGCTTCACCATGTTGGTCCATCGGTTTTCTAGACCCGTCAAAGTATAGAAGGTGTTGATGTATCCATCGGGCTCTTGAGCAGCTGCAAACTTGTCAATCCACTCGTCGGCTTTCTGTTCTAAAGCAGGGTCAGGGTTGTTCACCAATGTATAAGCCATGCCTTCCAAAGCTTTATACACGTCAGAGTCATCGAAGTAGATACCAGAGTGCTCACCTTGCCTTTTAGCGGCGTTCTCAAAGTTCTGTATGCGACCTGTTTGGTTTTCTATCTGGTCAATGCACACAGGAATTGTAGCAGATACATGTTTCTGCAATATAGTTGACCAGAAACTGTCGTTGATTTTCACATGCGAGAAATCCACTGCCTCTATCATTTTCAGCGAGGCATTTTCCTCTTTTGGGCTCTTCAGTTGGCAAGCTGAGAAAGTTATCAGCAATAATGCCAAGGCAACGAAATAGTTTTTCATTTTGCTTTAAGGTTATTTACTCTACAAAGTTATATTATTCCTATTTATTGTCAAAATGTTTATTTGAAAATGATTATCTTTGCCATATGAATAAACTAAAAAATAATGTTATGAAAATAACGCTGACATTAATGATGGTGGTGGCTATGCTGATAAGCTGTGGCCAAGGAACTGAGATCAAGAACACGCAAGATAACCAACTTGCATTAGTGATGAACGCTGCAGGATTGGGAAATGCTCCTAAGATGGAGCCAGTTGAGGTGTTGAACTTATATGAGGGCAAGGCTCCTGGCTCTGAGTCTTGGACGAATGTGGAGGCCCCTGCAAATGAGTCGGGGGATATTCTTTTCAATATATCTACACCTACACTGGCTGTTTATTTGCCTGACCCATCAGTTGCTACAGGTTCCGCTATGGTGGTATGCCCGGGAGGTGGTTTTCATCAGCTTTCCTACGTGTACGAGGGGACTAAGGTGGCTGAGGAACTCTGTATGCGTGGCATCGCTGCCTTTGTACTGAAATATCGCACTCATCCTATTGGTGATGAGAATGCTGATGGTAAAGTTGACGCACAGGATCTGTTGATAAAGTCGAATAAGGTGATGGGCTCGCTGACTCGTGAGAGTGCTACGGCTGCCTGTCTGAGCATGGAATATACCCACTTGGCTTTCCAAGATGCCGACCGTGCCATCAGTATGGTTCGCCAGCATGCTGCAAAGTGGGGTGTCAACCCTGATAAGATAGGAATTGTTGGATTTTCGGCAGGAGCCGTTACTTCTATGCATCAGGTGTTGGAGCACTCTGAGGCTGGTAAGCCCAATTTTGGTGGTATCATTTATGGCGGATGGACACATGACGTGAAGGCCCCAGCTGATGCTGTTCCTGTATTCCTTTGCGCTCCTGTCAACGACATCTTCTATCCCGAAGAAAGCTATGATGTCTATATGGCCTGGAGGGAAGCCAAGTTACCTGTGGAGCTGCATTATTACTCTGATTCCCAACATGGTTTTGGAGCATTTCCTATGGGCAAGTCATCTGATATGTGGATAGACGAGATGGTGCATTTCATGCGTGATACAGAGTTTGTGAAATGAAGAAGTTATTGTACATTTTGACTGTTATCTGTTTCTGTTGCTGCACAAATAATCAGCAAGAACAGGTGTTTCATCCCCGTGCCATCACTATGTGGGACTTCTCCTGGTTGGAACGCCGCTGGCCAGGGGCAGGTTTTGAAGACTGGGATTTGGCACTCGATGAACTCACAGAACGTGGCTACAATGCCGTGCGCATAGAGGCATACCCACACTTGGTAGGTGTAGACCCAACGAAGGAGTGGGCACTTGATGAGGTGTGGAACCAACAGGATTGGGGCAGTCCTGACCGTATCAAGGTACAGGTACAACCAGCCCTTAACGAGTTTATCCGCAAGTGTGGTGAACGTGATATTAGAGTTGGGCTCTCTTCTTGGTACCGTACTGATACCACCCATCAGGAAATGACCATCACCACGCCAGAGATTATGGCAGAGCGCTGGATCAACACACTTAAAACCATCGATGATGCTGGGTTGTTGGACAATATCCTTTATGTTGATTTGTGCAACGAATGGCCGGGCAACATCTGGGCACCCTTCTTCAATGCACAGTATCCCAAGGTGTATTGGGGGCAATGGGATGCACCTGAATCTATGGAATGGATGAAGGAAGCCATTGCCTTGGTACGTGAGGCGTATCCTGACCTGCCGTTGGTATTTTCTACCGATTCTCAAGATCTTTGGCGCTTTGACAATGACTTGAGTTATTTCGATTTGGTGGAGCATCACATCTGGATGGCCAACCAAAAGCAGGGTGAGTTCCTCAAGGCTATCGACTATAAGAACGGCCGCTTTGATCCGCAGGCTTATAAGAATGTGCAAGCCAATGCAGAGCGTGTCTATCGTGAGAGACCCGACTATTGGAACAGTCTCTTGCTGACGCAAATCAAAGAAACGGCGGCAGTGGCAAAGCGCATAGGTAAGCCCCTTATCACTACTGAGTGTTGGGGTATCATTGACTACAAGGACTGGCCCATGCTTAATTGGGATTGGGTGAAGGACCTTTGCGAGATGGGAGTGAAGGAGGCAGCTGCCACAGGTCAGTGGGTAGGCATTGCCACCAGTAACTTCTGTGCTCCTCAGTTTGTAGGTATGTGGCGTGACGTGGAATGGCACCGTAGGCTCACTACCCTTATCAAGTCATCGCCCATCAACCCCGAATTGCTGAATAGTGAAGAGGCTCAAAAGCTCTTGAAGCGGTTGTAGATATTATATTCAAATAGCTGAAACAAGTGTTTTGCACTACATTAGTTCTAAGGGGTTTCGTATGATTTGCCTATAGATTTCTTTTGTTATATGTCTATATTGATTATATTTGCATCAGATTAAAAAGTTTGACAAATGAGGCGAAACTTCCACCTTATTTTTTATTTGGTCATACTGCTATTCCCCCTGTATGTCTCTGGGGTGATGGCAGAGAATCCAACTTGTCCTATAGTCAAGGTGGAACTTGAGCGATTACCAGACTTGAACATCCCGCGCAGTGGTCATACGTTGTTCTGTGCTGGAGGAGAGATGGTGATTGCTGGAGGTCATACGTCGGGTTTTGTGCCTACACCTACGGCAGAGTATTATAGTCAAGGGCGATGGCACCTTATGCAGATGACCTATCCGCACGATAATGGTCTCGCTGTGGTGATGAAGTCGGGGAAAGTGCTTTTAGCAGGAGGAATGGAAAGTTCTCATGGTATAGGACAGTCATATGGTGTAGAGTATTATTATCCTGAAACTCATACTTTTGAAGGATTTACCATCTTGAATCAGAAGCGTGCCTTGGCTTCTGCTCTTGAGATAGACAGTGGCAAGGTGGTGGTTTCGGGCAACTGGTATGCTGATGATGCCATTGAAATCTTTGATGGAGAAAGAACTTTCACACGACTCAAGGCTGTGAACACCCAACGTAGTAGTCCCATTATTTGTCGCATCAGTGCCGATGATGCCATATTGTTCAGTAAGCTTGATACCTATGGAAAGGAGTTTGATCACATAGTAATCGACAGGCTAAAAGGTGATCCATTTACTGCACCCTTGTTTGACGACTGGCTTCCTATTAATTGGGAGTTTTCAAGCAATGAACCTGGTTTTATCGGTGACGAAAAGACAGGAGTCTATGCATATCTTTTGGCGTTGAAAAATAGACATGATGGTAGTTTAGGTATTGCCAAAGTGGAAGGCACGGAATTCTCATTATTAACCACTGCATCACCTATCCCGACGGAGGCAGGATATGGGCGTATTCAGTATTTTGGATATCTAATGGCTGATCGTCAGGCACAGCGCTGCTATGTGTTAGGCGTAGATGGTGACTGGAGACTCTATGCACTTGCCGTAGATTATAGTCAGTCACCTGCACCGTTGACACTCTATCATACCGATCCTTTAGAGAGTAGGCTGGGTCCTTATATGCCTGCACTGACTCCTGAGGGTGATATTATGTTGGCAGGTGGTATTGTCGATAACAATTTCTCCCCGTTATCTTCTGTCTATCTGATGCATGTGGGAACAAAATCTGCCGCTGCTTCTTCTGGTTTCGCTTTTGGACGATGGATATGGTGGTTGTTGGCACTGTTAGTGATAGCATCGTTTGTTGCCTCATGGCTCTACCGCAGAAATAAGACAGTAAAACATGAAGAAGATTTCACTGCATTACCTAAGGACAATGCTACAGAAACACTTATGAATAGCATCCATGAAGTGATGCTCAAAGAACAGTTGTTCCGTGAAAGTGAATTGAAGGTAGCCGATGTGGCTCAACGCCTGAATGCGAATGTCAAGGATGTGGCGGAGTGCATCAAAGCTAACCGAGGTGTTACGTTTGTCCAGTTTGTCAATGGTTATCGTGTGGACTATGCTAAGCAGTTGCTCCGTCAGAATCCAGATATTAAGATTGCTGCATTATGTTTAGAGTCCGGTTTCGCCAGCGAGCGTTCATTCTTCCGCATCTTCAAAACGTTCACTGGTATGACTGCTCAGGAGTGGATGAATCAGAAAGATTAGTCTTCTTCTTTCGTAGAATTTAGGGAAAAGGACTGCCAATTTTATTTTGGCAGTCCTTTTTTTTATTTTGGCAGTCCTATGTAATTTCTTTACTCTATTTTTACAACATATCTGTGAAAATAATTAAAATCGAAAGCGTATGAAACAAACTTATGAGGCACCAGAGGTGCAAGTAATTGAGATGGAAGTGCAAGGCATGATTGCTGCGAGCACCGATGGATTAACTTTGCCAGGATATGGCGCAGGCACAGTGCCAGAACCTTAAGTGTTGAACCCTAAAAAGAGTAAGAAGTATGAAAAAGACATTACGCACTTTAATGATGGGTATGATGGCACTCTTGGCTGGTAATGCCCTGACCTCATGCAGCAACGATGACGAGCCACAGGTGGCCCAGCAAGAAGGAAAGACGGGCTATGTGGAGTTCACTATTTCACGTGGAGCTGATACTCGTACCGCTTATGCTTTAAACGAAGATAAAGGACTGGACGTTACTTGGAGCAAAGGTGACAAGATGGTGGTATTCTATAAAGTACAGACTGCGGATGAAATCATCGAGGTATTTGATATCGTTGAGGGAGTTGGTGAAAAAACTGCCAAGTTTGCAAAGAGTGACAGCCAGCTGGCAGACAAGTCTGGTATAATTGGAATTGCCTATCGTCCTAATTACGATGCCAGTAAAACAATAAGTGAATACCTCTTCGATTTTTCAACA
>JAEEGL014065745.1_pt1 | contig 24491 bp, 22 predicted proteins | sample 9134231 | NCBI WGS metagenome assembly JAEEGL01 (sample SAMN16246548, study PRJNA631951) | gut metagenome | biome: gut microbiome; feature: rumen; material: fiber-attached | host: Bos | place: Iran: Karaj | collected 2018-10
ATCCTTCGACTTAACTAGCAGGGCTGCTTCTGGCTTATGCTTGATGACGGAAAGTATCCAGAGAATCCCATAGAGCACCGTTTCGATGATAGTGTCCGCGCAGTAGGAGCTCTGCCCGGAGCAGGATTCCCGCGCATTGATCTTCCGGTAGCAGCGGTAGCAGTCACGCTCATAGAGCTTTTCTGTTCCGTCAGCCAGCTTCCGACGGGTCGTGTTATGGCTGAAGGTCAGCCGCGATCCGCAGTCTGCGCAGAAGATCAGTCCGGAAAGCAGGCTCCGGGTGTCCGTCCGCTCCGGCACCTTCATTTCATGCTTCAGGCAGGTGGCCCTGCCCTTGACTGTCTCCTGGCATTTTTCCCATGTGGCTTCATCGATAATCTGCAGATGTTCCTGCTTGGGCGAGTAAGTGTCGCCCATCCGCATGTAGCCCAGGTAGATCCGGTTGTCGATCAGCGCCCGGACGGAAGTCGCCCGCCAGAGGGTCGTTCCGCGCTTGGTCTTGATGCCCCGCTCATTCAGGTAATTGGCCACCCGGTTTGTGCCGTAGCCTTCCTCGATGAGCAGGTGGAAAATCTCCCGGACGATGACTGCCTCATCCTCGTCTATGACCAGGTCGCGCACCGGCTGATTCTTCTTATTGGTACGGCCCTTGTGAACCAGCTTGTACCCGTAAGGCAGGTAACCGCCCCGGTACTGACCGTCCTCGATCATCTGCAGGTGCTTCGTGCGCACACGGATGGAGGTCTTTTCGCTTTCGCCGGAAGCCTGCCAGAACCGGATGTAATTGAGCAGCTTGTCCACATGGGTGTCGAAGCGCTGCTGTCCCTCGCGGGTGCTCCAAACCTCGATGCCCTGCTGCACAAACCACTGTACCACGAAGGGCGTCTCGTCCTCACGTCTGCCCAAGCGGTCGAACATGAAAACCAGCAGGACGTCGAATTCGCCCTTGATGGCTTTCTTCTTGATCTCCACAATGGCATCTCGGTCATTCGCGGCCACCTTGTACCCAGAAACGCCTTTTTCGGAAATCTCATCGACAATCTCCCAGTCCGGATGGCTGGTGGCGTAGTCCCTGCAGGCGATCCGCTGCATGGGGATGTCGTCGTGATCCACCTGACCAACGGTGGAAACACGGTAGAGGCATACCACTCTCTTCATTGTCATCACCTCTGTCTGCATCTTGAGTTCATGAGCATTCCCAGCACATCCGGGATGGCGTTCTCATCGCCTTCCTCTGCGAATGTCAACTTGACTCTGCAAGTGGGATGCACGGGCGAAACGCCAGGCTTTTCAGCGGGTTTCGGCGTTTCGGTGACAGTAGTAATCACTCTGTTTTCGCCATCAGTCAAGTCATTTTCAGGCAAACTTTCAGTAGCCCTCGCGCCGGAAAGATGACTCCTTCGGCAGAAGGTTTTGACAGAATTCACAGACACATGAAGAGCGTCTGCAATCGCCCCATAGCTCTGGCCCTGACTGCGCAGGATGGCAACTTTCTGCTTTTCCAGATCCGTCATTCGTATCACTCCAATCTGAAGGAGCTCTCCTTCAGTGCCTTACGGACAGTTGGAGCGGCACTTTTCCGGTTTCCCAATAAAAAAAGTTGGGGCCCTGCCAGAAGGCAGAACCCCATATACGTTTATCCGCCTTTCTCTCTTGGCAATCCCATCAGTTCTTCAAGCGGATCGGTAAGAAGTCTCCTAAAGATTCCGGTGAACAACTCCGGATCAGGTTCCTCGCCATTCAGCCTTAATCGTATCGCCAGCCTCCGCATTCTGTTCCACTCAACAGAGACATTGTAGATACTGTAACTGTTGGAAGCGTCGCCGATCTTCAGCGCCTGCAGTTTTACAGCTTTTGAAAAATCAGCGTAGCCGACCATCAGGCCGGACAGGTCACCGACGGAGGCAAGCTGCGACGCACTGTAGATATAGATTTCTGTGTCGTTCACATTATCCAGCGGGCAGGGCAGCGTGGTTCTTGTATTTCGCGCCGACCGGGACTGCACCAGATAGGAGCCGTACTTGATGGAAGCGTACACATCCGCATACGGTTCAACCGTGATATCCGCTTTTGCGTAACCACGGACGGTAATGACATCCGTCAGGGCATCCCCGGCATTATACTTGGAATCGATATACCGGAAGCGGTTATAGAGCCACCACTTCCGCTGTTCCGCCTTGGATCCCTGCAGCATGGAAAGATAGGACGCGTTGCCTTTCTCCACCAGGGGCGCGAGGTACTTGAACCAGGCGTCTTCATGTATACGCTGGTCCCTGTTTCCCTCCGCTTAAAGGTCTCCAGCTCAATGTCTTCACGATGCAGTACATCTGGTAATACACCGGCAGCAATACATTTTTTCAGTACTTCCGGGTCTGTGGATTTCTTCATCTCTTCCGTGATCTCGTCGGTTATCTTATTGAACCGGAAAATACGATTCTTTTCACCTTTGTTCGGATGCGTAGTTGGGGTATCTCCGGCCAGCAGGCAGTCCAGTATTTCGTCACTGTTGCTGTATCCTCTGTCAGCAATCCCTTCAATGTTCTCCACATCTAATGCTTCCTTGGATGCATCGATCCCGGCTTTCAGCAAGTTCCAGTCTACGCATTCATCGGTTACATCATAATGAACAATGAGATGATTTTCTGATTCCACTGCCGTCTGGACATTGAAGCTTGGCCTGAGTCCATCTCTGGATTTCATCACCCTGCATTCCGGATCAGTAGTGCAGATCTGGTTCCCGCCGCTTTCCTCGATTTTTTTCAGCGCTTCCGTCAGCTGTACCTTCCTGCGCTCCAGATAATCAAGCACCTTCGACAGGTCTTCCTTCCCAAGCTCTCCCGGCTTCGCTTGCCGTTCATAAGCCACCCTGACGCCGAAGCCATATCGTGATGCCTGATAGGCGGCTCCCCGTTCTCGATGCGCTTGTTGTTTTCGTGGATTTCGCAGGCAAACAGAATGATCATGGCCAGCGCACCCAGGCCGCCGATGACGATGTATACCATTACGATAGTATCTCCAATAAAAAATTCCCGCAATCCGGCCCGAAGAACCGAATTGCGGTCTGATTCTTATTGTGATCATGCTTTTTCAGCGGGGTAAATCTGTCCGCCTGATTCGTTGAACACGGCATAGCCCGGATTCTTGTCAGCGCATTGCTTGGCATACTGGAGCACTCGGAAAGCGCCAAGCTGGGAGGCTTTGTCAGCCCAGGTCTTCCGCACCCGGAAATACACGGACGAGCCGTATTTCCGGAAGAACTCCTGGCCGTATGCCGCCCGCTTATCCTTGGCTTCCTGGGATTGGTCAGCAGGGCGCTCGTATTGCAGCAGAACAGCGTCAGAGGCTTCCTGGACGGAAGCGGCGGCTTTCAAGGTGTTCAAAAGGGCTGTGCCCAATTCCACTTTCAGGAATTCAAGCTGCATCACGGAGCTTCCAGATATCCCGTTCATACTCGAGGATCGTGCGGTCGGAGGAGAAGAAGCCTGCCTTTGCGATATTGACGAGCATCTTCTTTTCCCACGCCGTTTCGTCCAGCATGTCTCTGAGCAGCCGTTCCTTTGCTTTGCAGTAATCCTGAAAATCCGGGAAGGTCATGAAATAGTCCTTGGTCAGCAACTCTTTCTGCAGCCACTTCAGGGACGCCCTGTCGCCGTGGGCGAGCATCCCGCGGCCGGTCAGGAAGGCGACGGCCTTTTTAAGCGCTTCGTCCGCCTGCACATAAGCGGCCGGGTCATAGGTGCCGAGCGCGTAACGGGCGATAACCGTATCCGAGCTTTCGCCGAACGTGCAGATATTGTCCGGCCCCACGAGATCGGCGATCTCCACGTTCGCGCCGTCCATGGTGCCGAGGGTCACGGCGCCGTTCAGCATGAACTTCATGTTGCTGGTGCCGCTGGCTTCCTTGGACGCAAGCGAGATCTGCTCGGAGATATCGCAGGCGGGGATCAGCTTTTCCGCGGCGGTGATATTGTAGTTTTCGATCATGATGACCCGTAGCCAGGGCCGCACATTCGGATCGGACTCGATCAGGGCAGACAGCGTCAGGATCGCGTGGATGATGTCCTTGGCAATGGTGTAGGCCGGCGCGGCCTTTGCGCCGAAAATCACCGTCACCGGGCGGACCGGCGTTTTGCCGTTCCGGATCTCCTGATAGGTGCGGATCGCCCAGAGCAGGTTCAGCTGCTGGCGCTTATACTCGTGCAGGCGCTTTGACTGAACGTCGAAAACGGAATCGGGGTCGATTTTTGTCCCCTGGTGATCGTAAAGCCATGCTGCGAAGCGGACCTTGTTTTCCTTTTTGACGGCGGCAAGGGAGCGGAGGAAGCTTTCGTCGTCGGACCAGGCAAGCAGCTTTTCCAGCTCGTCCGCGTTCCTGATCCAGCTGTTGCCGATCCGGCCGGTGATCAGCCCGGACAGCCCGGGGTTGGCTGACTTGAGCCACCGGCGGAAGGTGATGCCGTTGGTCTTGTTGTTGAATTTTTCCGGGTAGATCTCGTAAAACGGCCGGAGCTCGGACTTTTTGAGGATCTCCGTGTGCAGCGCCGCGACGCCGTTGGTGGAGTGGCTGAAATGGATATCGATATTGGCCATATGGACGCAGCCGTCCCCGTCGATGATCTGCACGAAGGGATCGTCATAGGCCGCGCTAATGCGCCTGTCCAGCTCCTCGATGATCGGCACGAGCTGCGGCACGGCCTTTTCAAGGAAGCTCATGGGCCATTTTTCCAGCGCTTCCGCCAGGATGGTGTGATTGGTGTACCCGCAGGCGGCGGTCACGATGCGGATCGCCTCGTCAATGCCGATGCCGCGCATGCCCAGCAGGCGGATCAGCTCCGGGATCACCATGGTCGGGTGGGTATCGTTGATCTGGATCGCCGCATAATCGGCCAGGTCATGCAGATCGCTGCCCCGGGCGACGCACTCGTCCAGGATCAGCTGCGCCGCGTTGCTGACCATGAAGTATTCCTGATAGACGCGCAGCATCCTGCCTGCTTCGTCGCTGTCATCCGGATAGAGGAACAGGGTCAGGCTCCGCGCGATATCTTTTTTGTCAAAGCTTATCTGGTCGCGGATCACGCGCTCGTCGATGGTGTCCACGTCAAAAAGGCGAAGCCTCCCGCACTTTCCGTCATATCCCGTCACGTCGATTTCGTACATCACGGACGGCAGCTCAAAATCGCCGAAGGGCACCCGATAGGATACGCCTGTCCTGCGCATCCAGCTTTCATGCCCCCAGACGAGCCAGCGGTCCGGTATTTCGTGCTGCCGGCCGTTCACAAAGGTCTGCCGGAACAGCCCGCAGTGGTACGCAAGGCCGATGCCATCCGCGGGCAGGCCGAGCGTCGCGCAGCTGTCGATAAAGCAGGCCGCGAGCCTGCCGAGCCCGCCGTTGCCCAGGGACGGTTCCGTTTCGAACTCTTCCAGCGTTTCCAGCGAGCGGCCGGCCGCTTCCAGCTCGGCACGGACATCGTCATAGAGGCCCAGATTGATCAGGTTGTTGCTTAGCAGCTTTCCGATCAGGAACTCCGCGGAGATATAATACAGCTTTTTCCTGCCTTCGTTATAGCCGCGCTCTGCGGCCGAGTCGGTGACAAGATTGAGCAGCGCGTTGAAAAGCTCCAGTTCAGTGGCGTCCTGAATGGGCATGGACAGATAATCGGCCAGATTTTTCTTCATCTTCGGTCCCTCTTTTCCTGGGAAATATCCCCGCTTCAGGCGGGTACGTGTGCATTATACTCGCAAATATGCGATTTTACTTGCATTATACAGGCGAGAAATAGTATAATAATGATATTGATTGAGCTGCACAGGGAAGGGAGCGCCGAAAAGATGGAGCTGATCGAGTACGCCCAGTACAAAGAGACACGGCTGCATGAGCAGCCGGGCTTTGCCTATAATACCTATCTGTGCACCATCCCGCTTGATTTTCCGCGGGTGGCGCTGCACTGGCACGACCAGATGGAGCTGATCTATATCAAAAAAGGCCGGGGCACCGTTTCGGTGGACCTGACGCCCTATCCCGTGTCCGCCGGGTGCATCATGCCCGTCCTTCCGGGCGAGCTGCACGCGATCGAATGCGGCGCGGGCGACGTGATGGAATATGAAAACATCATTTTTTCGTTATCCATCCTGGAGAGCGGAGACAGCCAGGACTGGTGCAACGGCCGGGTAATCGGCGACCTGCGCGGCGGAAGCATGCGCGTGCCGAGGCCGCTTGTGCCGGGCACGGCCGTTCATAGGGCGGCATCGGCAGCCCTGGACGCGGCGGACGACGCGTGCCGGGCCCGGGAGGACGGATATCCGCTGCTGGTAAAGAGCAGCCTGTTTTTGTTCCTGCACGCGCTTTACAGGCACCGGACGGAAGAGACCGCCGTCAGGGAAACGCGGGATACCGTCCGGATGAAAACGCTGCTCACCTATGTAAAAGAGCACTACGGCGAAAAGCTGACCGTCGCCGACGCTGCCTCGCTCACCGGGTACAGCGAGGCCCACTTCATGCGGCTGTTCCATCAGGAGACGGGGCAGACCTTCGTTTCGTTTCTGAACGAATACCGCCTGACGGCGGCGGCGTACTTCCTGCGCGAGAGCGAAAAGCCCGTCGGCGAGATCGCGTCCCACTGCGGGTTTGACAATTTTTCGTACTTTATCCGCCTGTTCAGACGGCGCTTCGGCCAGTCGCCGAGGGCGTACAGGGGATAAGCGTCCGCCTTCCGAAGGCGCGCCCGAGGCGCTCTCTTCGGCTTCCGTGAAGCGCTTTTTCCGGAACAGGCCCCCGGCAATCGCCGGGGGCCTGCCGACAGAACGGGGCTTATTTCAGGTTGGCGTTGTAATAGTCGTTGAAGTACTGATTCCACTCCTGGAGACCGCAGCCGTCCAGAGCGTTCAGATAAGCTTCCCACGCAGCGTCGTCATTGGGATCCATGATGCCCATGACGAACTGGTTGGAATAATCGGTCATGGTATCGTTCAGCAGGGTCTTGAGCATATTGACTTCTTCCTGGGTGTCCGTATCAAAGGAGAAGGGCAGCGTCTTAAAGTAGCCGTAGCCCTGGCTCCTGAACGAGGTGCCGAGCGCGATATTGACGGGGCCGGAAACTGCGATCACGGCGTCAATGTTGCGGTTGGGGATATAATCCTGGTGGAAGCGGGTATAGGCATGGAGCGGGACTGCGGGAGCCGCGGTCGTGTCGAAGTCCGAGATCAGATCGGTATAGGCTTTACTGCCGTCCGCGCCCACGGTATAGGTCAGGCCTTCCAGGCCCCAGCTCAGGATCTCGGAGCCCTCCTCGGTGGCGCACCAGTTGAGGAATTCGAGCACGCGGTCCAGCCGTTCACCGGAGAGCTTGTCGGTGAGCAGGATGCCGCCCTTGTAAGGCGCTTCCTTGTCGAAGGTATGTCGGCTGTCGTCGGCGGCAATGGTGTTCAGGTAGTAGATCCAGCCGCAGTCGGGGTCGCTCTGGGAGTTCATCTGGTTCATGGAGTTGGTATGGGAGCCGGCCCAGTTCCACTCAGCATAATAGATGCCCTTGATGGTGTTCGCTTTGGTGTCATCCTCCGTGGTGGTCAGATAATCCTCGGCGATCAGGCCGTGCGAGTACATATAGTTCAGGTTGATGAGCATATTGCGCCAGTTGTCCGTCGCGGGGCCGTAGGGAACGAATTCATTGGTGAAATAATCCAGGTACTGGCCAGCCTGTACGTTGAAAGCATAGTCCCAGCCGTCCCAGACGTGGCCCCAGCCCTGAACCATGAAGGGGATGGAGTCGGGCTGCTGTTCCTTGACCTGTTCGAGCAGCTTCACGAAGTCTTCGACGGTCATGGGCAGATCCTCAACGCTGTCGATCAGGCCCATCTTCATCAGCGTGCCGGCGCGCAGATGCCAGCATTTGGCGGTATCGCGGGGATTCTTGGATACCAGGCTGTATACCTTGCCGTCGCTGGCCTTCAGCAGGCTCTTGATATAGTCCCAGCCGCCGTCTACGTTATCGTTGAACACCTTGATATAGTCGGGCAGCTTGTCCTCATAATCGTCGATCGCAAGGATGTGGCCGGTGAGGCTCAGCTCCTGCGCGAGGCCGTTGTCGCCGTGCCAGAGGATGTCGGGGTAATCCCTGCCGGCCATCTGGAGCGTTACGTTGGTTTTGAAGTCCTTGTCTTCCAGGTCTTTCCATTCAACGACGATGTTGAACTTCTCCAGCAGGACCTGATCCAGGATCCCGTCGGGGATCGGCGTGGCATGCTTCAGGTTGTACGCGACCGTGAGCCTGATCTGCTCTGAATGGTCGGGCGCTTCGGCTGCCGCGGCAGGGAATGAGCCGGCCAGCAGCGTGACGGTCATGGCCAGGCAGAGCAGTGCGGAGAACAGTTTTTTCATGGGGAACCCTCCTTTTTTATTTGTTTTCATCAGCCCTTCACGGAGCCGATCATAACCCCTTTGACAAAATACTTCTGCACAAACGGATAAACCAGCATCATGGGCACCATGGAGATGAACAGCGTCGCATAGCTGATCGTGGTGGAACCGAGATTGCTGTCTGCCTCGCCGCTTTGGATCAGTGCTTCCGTGTTGAAGATCATATTGCGCAGCACCAGCTGCAGCGGCGCTTTTTCGGAGGTGCTCAGATAGATCGACGCGCTGAACCATGAATTCCAGTGCCCTACGGCGTAGAACAGGCTGATGGTCGCGATGGAGGCCTTGCTCAGTGGCAGGACGATCTTCCACAGGGTCTGCCATTCGTTTGCCCCGTCGATCAGGGCTGCCTCCGTCAGTTCTCTCGGGATGGTCTGAAAATAAGTCCGCATGATGATCATGTTGTAGATCTGCATGGCCCCCGGGACGATCATCGCCCAGATGGAATCATACAGGCGCAGCTTCTGCACGAGCAGAAAGGTCGGGATCATGCCGCCGCTGAAAAACATGGTGAAGGCAAAATACATCGAAATAATACCGCGGAAAGGCATGTCTTTTTTCGACATCGGGTAAGCGGTGAGCACTGTCAGGCATGTGTTCAGAAGCGTTCCGAGACCGGTGTAGATCAATGAATACCGGAGGCCCTGAAGCACCTTGCCGTCCTTGATGATCGTTTCATAGGCCCTTGTGCTGAATTCGACCGGCCAGAGTCCGACATCGCCCCGGGCAAAGGCTTCGTAGCTGGAAAAAGAAACGGAAAAGATGTTCAGCACCGGGGCAAGGACGATAATGAGCACCGTGGCGCACATCAGATACAGGAAAAAATCAAAGATCCTTGATGAAAGCGATCTGTCTCTGATCATGCCGTGCCTCCTTACCACAGACTGGTATCCGAGATATGCCTGATGAGCCTGTTCACGCTGAACACCATCAGACAGTTGATGACGCCCGTGAACAGATCCACCGCCGTGCCGAAGCTGTACATTCCCTGGCTGAGACCTACCCGGTAGGAGAAGGTGCTGATGATATCCGCCACGGAGTTATTGGCCGGATTTTGCAGAAGCAGCGTTTTTTCATAGCCGACGGACAGCAGCTTCCCGCTCTCCAGGATCAGCATGATGATCACGGTCGGCATGATGCAGGGCAGGCTGATGGTGATCATCTGGCGGAACCTGGACGCGCCGTCGACGCTGGCGGATTCATACAGCTCCTGGGGCACAGCGGTCAGTGCGGAAATGTAGATGATGGAGCTGAATCCGAAGCTCTGCCAGATCTGCGACAGGATATAGATCGGCCGGTACCAGGGGACGCTGCCCATGAAATAAATGCTTTCCCCGCCGCATGCTCTGATCAGCCGATTGACGATACCGGAGCCGGGATTCAGCAGCAGGGACAGCATGCTGCATACGGCGACCAGGGAAATGAAATGCGGCAGATAGGATACTGTCTGCACCAGCTTTTTCAGCCGGACATACTTGACTTCATTGAGCAGCAGGGCGAAGACGACCGGGACGGGGAAGCAGAAGATGAGCTGCAGGATGCTGATGCTCAGGGTATTCCGGATCAGCTGCCCGAACTGCCGGTGCGAGAACAGCTTGTTGAACCAGTAGAGGCCTGCCCATCGGCCGTTCAGGATGCTGTCGCCTACGCGGTACTTCTGAAAAGCGATCAATGCGCCGTACATCGGCCCGTAGCGGAATATGAGGCACCAGAGCACGCCCGGCAATACCATGAGCAGCAGGAGCTGGTTTTTCCGGATGGATTTTTTCAGCTCCGCCAGCCGTCCCTTCGGTACCGGAGACGGGGCCATGACCGTGTTTTTCAATATCAGAGCCCTCCTTGTTCTGTCCCGAGATGCAGACGGTATTGTTTGGGGGTCAGGCCCGTTTCCTTCTTGATAAACTGGTTGAAATACGAACGGGTCGTGAAGCCGCTTGCTTCCATGATCTGCAGGATGCTGAGCGCGGGGTCCGCCATCAGTCCGGTGATATGCTCCATGCGTTTCCGGGCAATGTACCGGTTCAGGGTCTCGCCTGTCTGCTCACGGAAGAGACGGGACAGATAGGTCGGGTTGTATCCGGTCACGTCCGAGATCTGGGACAGGGACACGTCCTGGTTCAGATGGGCCTTGACATAGCGTTTCACAAAATGGATCGTTGTCATGGGGATCTCGTTTTTGACATCGGAGATGACTTTTACGCAGGCGTCGAAGCGCTCCTCTTCAAGATACCGGGCCCCGGTCTGATACTTGACGGAAAGCTGGTCAAGGCTTTCAATGGGATAGCTGTAGCAGAGGGCGCATTCCGTTTGCGTCGTGGCGGTGTATACGGCCTGGATGCGCTCCATGATCCCCATCAGCCATGTCCCGGGAAAGGCCGGGCCTTTTCTGTTCACGGATACCACGAGAACGGCCGTGCTGTCGGCGGTGCTTGTGCTGCAAATGCCTGCGATCCGTCCGCGAAAATACCGTTTCAGCGCTTTTTGCAGGATGCCGGGCCTGGCGGCGGTCCCGTTCGGTGTCTTCAGCAGCAGAAGCATCAGGGGAAAGCTCTCCTCCTGAAAGCCGAGCAGTGAAAAAGCTTCTTCCTGCTGGGACGAACGCCGGGGCATCAGCAGTTTTTCGCACAGCCGCCTGGCGATCGGATCGCTCTCTTCTCCTTCCGCGAGCCAGGACTTGTGGCCCAGACTGCGCTCCGCATCCGTAAGCGCCTGGAAGATCCGGGCGCGGATGCTCTCCAGATCCTCGGTTTTCAGGATGTAGTCGGACGCGTGGAGCTGAATGCCTTCATAGGCATAGGTGAAGTCCGAATAGGCGGTGAGCAGGATCACGCGGCAGTCCTCCGCCTGGAGCCTGACCTGCCTAGCCAGCTCAAGGCCGCTCATGTCCGGCATCTGGATATCGGTGATCAGCAGCTGGACAGGATATTCGCCGCACAGCTTCAAGGCCTGATGTCCGCGGTAGGCTGTGTGTATCTCCAGCTCCAGCGGCGGATCCTTTTCCAAGATGCCTCTGATGGTATCGACGACGTGAGGCTCGTCGTCCACAATCAAAACCTGAAAAATCATGCGTCCTTTTCTCCAATCCTCAGCTTCACCATAAGTCCGCCCAGATCGCTGACGGATAATTCAACGCCGCCGTGCGTGCCGTAACAGAGCTTGAGCCTGCGGTGCACATTGACCAGCCCCGTGGTGCGGCTGCCGTCTGTGTCGTTTTCCAGACGCCGCGTCAGCGTTTTCGGCAGCTCCGGATCAAAGCCGTCTCCGCTGTTTTCCACTGTGACCGATACTTCGCCGCCGTCAGCCGCAAACGAGATGCGGATGCGGACGATGCCTGAAGAGCCGGTCATGCCGTGGACGATGCAGTTTTCCAATACTGGCTGCAGGAACAGCTTTGGCACTCTGTGCTGCTTAAGCTCCTCCGGGACGGGCGGGATCTCCGCCTGAATGGTTTCCCCGAACCGCATGAGCTGGATCTTCAGGTAAGTGACCGCATGATCGTACTCGCTTTCCAGCGTCAGGAGGCTGCCGTCCGCTTTTGTGATGTACCGGAAGTATTTGCCCAGGTATCCCGTGAATTTTGCCGCCGTCTCCGTGTCCTCGTCCTCGAGCATGGACCGGAGGAAGAAAAAGCTGTTGTAGAGGAAATGAGGATTGATCTGCGCCTGGAGGGTCTTGAGCTGTGCCTGCTGCAGCGTGATGGTCTGGCGGTAATTCGTGTCGATGAGCTCCTCAAGCCTGTCCGTCATCTGGTTGAAGCCCGTAGCCAGGGCGGTGAATTCCCGGGAAGTCTGGGGCTCCACCCGTACGGCCAGATCGCCGCGTCCGGCCCGGCTGTAGGCGTGCACCAGCGCCCGGACCGGGCAATTCACATGCCTGTGGAAGGAACGCAGGATCAGCAGGATCACTGTCAGCATGGTGATGAAGAATACGAGTGCGCTGATCAGCAGCAGATTCGGGACCCGGCTGATCTGACCGGAGGGAATCAGCTGGATGAAGGAGCAGTCCAGCTTTTCGGAATAGGCGCACATGGCCGCGTACGCTCTTCCGCCGGCGGTGAGCTCCGCACGCGTATCCTGCTTTCCGTGCTTTGCAAGCAGGCTCTGCAGCTCCGCGGCGCCGATGGGAAGACTGCTTCTGGTCAGGCAGACGCCGGAGGGATAGTGATACAGAAACGCGTTGTTCCCGGAAAAGGTATTGAAGGACGAGAGCATGTCCTGGATCCGGTCTTCGCTCAGCCGCAGGGCGATCAGGATGTGTCCGTTCCGGGCGGAGGTAGCGCTGATGGGATAATAGCAGGGGAGATAAAACGCGCTGCCGATCCGCGTCAGGGCGGAATCAGATGCCTGAAAGGCCGTGTAGAGATCCTCGATCTCCTGAAGCCGGACGGATCGGATGGAGATGTCGCCCTGCTGTACCTTCAGCTCTTTTTCCAGCCTTGGGAAACAGACCTCCATGCCGTCGATCAGAGCGTTCATCTGCTGAGCGACATCCAGCTCCAGGCGGAGCCGGTTCAGTTCCCATTGGTAGTGCGCGCCGGTCGAGAAGGACCCCTTCCTTAAGCGGGTGTAGAAGAGCACCAGTTGGGAGGAATCCCGGTAGAAGAGCTGGTCCGTCATGTCGCGCCGGATCCGCTGCACGTTTTCCTCGAAGGTGCCGCGGAGGTAATTGACGTTGTTCTGTGTGGACGTATAGAGCTCCTGGGTTACCACATACCGTCCCCACAGCGTGCCGGCGATCTGGATGGACAGCAGGATCAGCAGCAGGATCAGCACCGTGGTGGTCAGTCTCCGGACGAGCGAGAAGCTTTTTGCGTTTTTCATATAAGCTGAACCTCCGTACACATCCCACGCAATCGGCTGTCTGATGCTCGCTGTTCGTTGGTGGGATTATATTATGGCCGTCTTCGAAAGTAAATAGAACAAGGCGTTTCGGGTAAAGAAATCGAAAAAAAGTATCAAATCCGACTCTCGCGCCGGCCTTTCCGCTGGTATAATTGAGAACAGAAGGGGAGTGAACGCATGACATCCATCCTTTGGCAGGAAAAGCTGCGCGTTGAAGAAAAATATGATCTGATCGTCTGCGGCGGCGGTGTCGCCGGAGCGGCCGCCGCGCTGTCGGGCCGGCGGCACGGACTGCGGGTGCTCCTGCTCGAGAAGCAGTGCATCCTCGGCGGGCTGGCTACCGGCGGGCTGGTCAACTACTGGGTCCCGCTGTGCAACGGCCGCGGGAAATATGTGATCGGGGGCATGGCGCGCGAGCTGCTGAACCTGTCGCTTGCGCACAGCTTTAATACCCTCAGGCCGGACTGGCTTCACGGCGAGCCCCGGCATGAAACGGAGCAGCGCAGCGACACATGGTTTTCCGGCGGCTTGTTCGCTCTGTCCCTGCTGAAGCTCCTGAAGGAAGAAGGAGTCACCATCCTCTACGACGCGCTGGTTTCATCGCCGGTGATGGAGGGCGGCCACTGCGCGGGGATCATCATCGACGGCAAGTCGGGCCGGAGGCTTTATCCGTGCGCTGCCGCCGTGGACGCGACGGGCGACGCGTCCGTCATGAAGCAGGCGGGGGTTCCCGTGACCGACGGAGAGAACTACTTCACCTATTACGGCGAAGCTGTTTCCCTGAACGGCTGCCGTGCCGCGCTGGAAACGGGAAATGTCTTTCTTGCCTATGATCATCCCAGGGGCGGCAGCGCGGATCTGCACGGCCGTGAACAGCCGGAGCACAAAGCGCCGTATGCCGGCTGCGATATGGAGATCGTCAATCAATACCTGCAGGAAAACCAGCTTTTCATGTACGAAAAAGAGAAGGACCGCTGCGGCATGGGGAGAAACATCCACGCCCTGCCTACAATACCGCAGCTGAGGACTGCGCGGCACATCGACGGGAATGCCGTGTTTACCGGAGACGAGTGGTTCCGGCACAGTGAAACGTCCATCGGCACCATCTGCGATTTCGAGTTCAGGGACAGGCTGTACGAAGTGCCGTACGGGACGCTCGTGAAGGATGGCTTTGACAATCTCATCGCCTGCGGCCGGTGCGCTTCCGCCGTTGGCAGGGGATGGGACGTGCTGCGCGTGATCCCGCCCGCGGTGCTCACGGGGCAGGCGGCCGGCACCGCCGCGGCCCTTGCCTTGTCATGCCGTGTTCCTGTTGTGGAAGCGCCGGTCCGGCAGCTGCAGCAGGAACTGGCGCAAACCGGCGTGATGATCCATTATCCGGATGCCATGGTTCCTTTGAACGGACAAGCCTGAAAACGGCGGGAACGGGGTGATCGAATGAGCGGACCGTATTATTGCAATCCCTTGAATCTGCCCTACAGGTACCAGCTTTTCGGCCGCGGGGAAGGGCGCAGCGCTTATCGGGAGGCGGCCGATCCGAGCCTGGTTTTTTTCCGGGACAGGTATTATCTGTTTTCGTCGATGACGGACGGCTTTTTTACGGGCAGCGACTTGTGCAACTGGGATTTCCATCCCTTTACGGAGGAGATCCCGATCCACGACTACGCTCCGGACGCATGCGTCATCGACGGAGAACTTTGGTTCTGCGCGTCGCGCGGGGGTATGAACGGCGCGTTCTATCACAGTCCCGATCCCGTCAATATACCCTTCCGGATGATCCCGGCGTCCTTCGGGTTCTGGGACCCTCATCTGTTCTGTGATGACGACGGGAGGCTCTATTTTTTCTGGGGCTGTTCCAATAAAAAGCCGCTGTGGGGCGTGGAGCTGGAGCGGGGGACGATGCGGCCTCTGTGCGACCCGGTCGGACTGATTTGGGGACATCCGGAGCGCCACGGCTTTGAGCGATTCGGGGAAAACAACCGGGACTGCGGGAAAATGCCCTACATCGAAGGCCCCTGGATGACAAAGCACAACGGGAAATACTTTTTGCAGTACGCCGCTCCGGCGACTGAATACAATATCTATTCGGACGGGGTCTACGTGGCGGACGTGCCGCTTGGACCGTACCGCCCGGCGGAGATCAATCCGTATACCCATCAGCCCGGCGGGTTTATTTCAGGCTCCGGTCACGGGTCGACCCTGAAGGATGTGCGCGGACGATACTGGCATACGGATACGCTGGGCATCAGCCGCTCTCATCCGTATGAGCGCCGGCTGGGGCTGTGGCGGGCGGGCTTTGATCATCGCGGCGCACTGTTCTGCGACCAGCGGTTCGGCGACTGGCCGCATTCCGTGGACGCCCCGCTCTGGTCCGACCCGGAATGGATGCTCCTTTCTTATGGAAAACCGGTGCAGGTCAGCTCCGGCAAGGATCCGCAGTCGGCCGTTGACGAAAGTATCCGTACATGGTGGAGCGCTTCCGATGACGACCCGCGGCCCCGGATCACTGTCGATCTGCTCAATATCCGGCTTGTCCATGCCGTGCAGATCAACTTCGCCGATGAAGGCCTCAGCCCCGATCCCGGCCCGGAAGCCAGGTGGAGCAGGCACTTGAGCGTTCCACGCGTCATTGAGGAACGGCCGCTGTATACGCGCTGGATGCTGGAGACATCAAAGGACGGGCGGCGCTGGGACGTTCTTGCGGATAAGCGCGCATGCCTGACGGACCTTCCGCACGATCTGATCATCAACGGGACGGGGATCAGTGCCCGCTATCTCCGCCTGACAGTCACAGAGCTGCCATACGGCCAGACGGCAAGGATATCCGGTCTGCGCGTGTTCGGGAAGGCATCCGGGTGTCCGCCGCAAAAGGCACGCATCCGCGAAGCGCGCCGCCTGCCGCTGGACGGGCTCCTCCGGTGGGAGGCCGAACGGAGCACAGGAGCCTGCGTCTGCTGGGGGCCCGACCCGGACAGGCTGTACCACAGCATGATGGTCTACGGGCAGCAAAGCGCCGTCATTACCGCGCTTCTTGCGGGGCAACCTGCCTGGGCGCGCGTGGATTGCTTCAATGAGTCTGGCGTCACCCGCGGGGACGCCGCATTGCTGTGCGAATCCGAATGAAGCATGTTCCGCACTGAACGGAACGGTGCTCCCGCCGTCTTGATAAAGATCGATCCCCGGCCCGCAATCCGGGCCGGGGATCGTTGACTGCCGATTGCTTCGGGGGCACGTTATCCTTTTACGGAGCCGCTGAAGCCGATGGAGTAATACTTCTGCGTGGCGAGGAACAGGGAAGCCACGGGGATGGATATGATGACGGCGGCGGACGCGAAGCTGCAGAACCACTGGTCGATGTATTCTCTTTCCAGCATCTGGTACATGCCGACTGCTACGGTGTAATAATCCTTGTTGGGACCGCAGAGGATCTTGGCCAGCATGAAATCCTTGAAGGGCCCTGCGAAGGAGTTGAGCAGGGTGAACACGATGATGGGCTTGCTCAGCGGCATTACGATCTTCCTGAGCACGTTCCACTTGGTGCAGCCGTCCAGCATGGCGGCCTCGTCAAGTGCGATGGGGATGGTGTCGAAGAAGCCCTTCGCGATATGATACCCGAGGCCCGCGCCGCCCGAATAGATGGCGATCATGGACAGGCGCAGCAGCGGTCCGTTGGTCCAGCCCAGCATCTTGAAGATGTAATAGTTGGCGATCATGGACATGAAGCCGGGGAAGAGGTTGATGATCATCGCCGCGTTCATCAGCTTTTTGCGGCTGGAAAACCGCAGCCGCGACAGCGTGTACGCGACGGATACCACGAAGAACGTGCTGAGCATGCAGGTCGCGGCGGCCACGATCAGGGTGTTGAGCAGCATCTGGGGAAAGTTGAACACGGAAAAGTCCGTGAACAGCTTCACATAGTTGTCCAGCGTGTAGAACGAGGGCAGGAAGGTGGAGCTGTAGGATCCCTTTGTGCCGCGGAAACTGGTGAGGATGACCCAGAAGATGGGAATCAGCCACAAAAAGGCCAGGACCGCCAGAAAGGCATGGGCGAGGACGATGCCGATCTTTTTTTGGGCGGGCTTCTTTTTCCATGCGCCGGATGCTTTGATCATCTGAATCCCTCCTCGTTGCGGTAAGAGCCGCTGAAGCGGAAAGTCAGGAGCGACACGATGCTCAGCGTGATGAACGTGATGATGCCGATCACGGCGCCGACGTCATAGTACTGGTTGTCGATGGTCAGCTTATACAACCAGGTGATCAGCAGATCCGTATCGCCCGCGGTGGAGCCCACGGCCCTGGGAAGGCCCGCCGAGGTCAGGTAAATGACGTTAAAGTTGTTGATATTGCCCGTAAACACGGTGATCAGGTAAGGCGTCGTGACAAAGAGCATATAGGGCAGGGTGATGCGGGTGAAGGTCACGAAGGGATTTGCGCCGTCCACCTTGGCCGATTCGTACAGCTCCTGCGGGATGCTCTGCAGGATGCCGGTGATCTGCAGCAGGGTATACGGCACGCCGACCCAGATATTGATCAGAATGACGGTGATCCGCGCCCAGCTTGTATCGGTAAAGAACGGCAGCGGCGAATCGATCCAGCCCAATTCCTTTAGGAGCACGTTGACGGCCCCGTTGGGCTGGAGCATCTGCCGCATGATCAGCAGGGTGACGAAGTGCGGCACCGCCACCGTCAGCACAAAGCAGAAGCGCCAGAACTTTTTGATCCTGATCTCCTTCCAGTTGATGAACAGCGCGAGCAGCATGCCCAGGATATAGTTGGAAAACGTGGCCGCCAGCGCCCAGAGGATTGTCCAGCCCAGCACCGACCAGAAGGTCTGGCCGAGGCTGCCGTTCAGCGCCAGCGTGCGCTCAAAGTTCTTCAAGCCCACCCAGTCGAACAGCACCAGCTTTTTGTCCAGCACGCTGTAATTGGTGAACGCCATGCAGGCCATGAAGACCAGCGGCAGCAGCGTAAAAGCGCAGATGCCCAGGAGGGGCGGCGTCAGAAGGGTCATGTGCAGCCGCTCGTCCGCGTATGCCCGCAGCTCCCGCCGGAAGCCGGGCGCACGCTTTCCCTGCTTTTTGAAGCTGCCCGCCCGGTAGCTGGCCTTGACCGACGCCCTGAGCAGCATGATCCCGCAGATCAGGATCGCCACCGTGATGATCCCGTACAGCAGGATGTTCAGCGACCGGTCGCCGTCGATGTATTCGAATATGCTTTTTTCGTCGTTCCAGACCTTCTGCTGGCCGACGGTCCCCAGGGTCATCAGCTTATCCAGGTTGTACAGGCCGGAAGAAAGCATATATCCGATCACGCCGGCCTCTGCCGCCAGGAACAGCAGACCTTTGATGATCTGGCCCCGCGCGGCGCAGCCCGCGCCCCAGACGGCTGCCGACAGATATTCCCATCCTGAGCCTTCCTTCAGGGCCTGCAGGAACGTCGTTTTGGGCGTCAAACGCTTTTTCATTGACTTCACATCCTTTATGAAAAGAAGGGCAGTGCCCCTTCTCCCTGCGGGAAAAGCGCGGCGCTGCCCTGTGCACGGAAAGCTCAGATGCCGGGATTATTGACGGCCTGGGTGAATGTTTCGGTCTTTTCGGCGGCGTTCTCATGGGTCACGATGCCGTCGCGGATCTCGTTGCCCATGCTCTCGGCGGGAGACCAGTAATAGCCGAATTCAGTATAGCTGGCGCGGGCCAGAGCCACTTCGCTGACGGTCTTGGCGTCTACCACGCAGATGGGGTCGTCGGCCACTTCGGCGATCAGAGCGTTTTGGCAGGGCACATAGCCGCGCTTTTCGTAGTGCGCCTTCTGGCCTTCGTAGCTGGCCAGGAAGCAGGCGAGCTCGAGAGCGGCCACGGGGTGCTCGGTGGTGGACTTGACGCCGACCGCCTTGGCGGAGGTGAAGGGACGCAGCTGGCAGCTGGTGCCGTCGATCATCACGGAGGGCAGCACGGCCACGCCGAAGTTGTCGCCCAGCACCTCGCGGGTCTGGGTCGCCTGCCAGGTGCCGCAGATATAAGCGTTGCAGTTGCCTTCGCGCATCATGCCGATGGCGTCGGAGGGCTCGGCCACGATGAAGTTGGGGTTCTGCACCAGGTCAACCAGGGTGTTGGTCACGGCAACGCCCTTTTCGCCGCCCAGCTGGATGCCGTCAGCACGGTTTTTGCCGTCCGCGCCGAAGAAGGTGCAGCCGTTGGCCAGATAGAAGGCGGCCAGATAATAGCCGTTGCTCAGGGGGAAGGCGACCTTGCCCTTTTCAAGCATGGCGTCCAGGGAGAGCACGTCCTCTTCGGTGAACACGCTCTTGTCATAGTACATGAAATAGGTATCCGTGGTGACCGGCACGCCGTAGAGCCCGTCTTCGTAGATCAGGCAGTTGACCAGCGTTTCGGGATAGTTTTCCTGCACATAGGCCATGTATTTGCCGCCCCATTCGGTCAGGGCGTTGGCCTGGCACAGGGTCTCAAGGCCGGTGGAGCCGTACAGGAACACGTCAGCAGCGGCTTCCATATCGCGCGGGACCAGCTTTTTGGCTTCGGATTCGGAGCTGACGCCGTACTCAAAGGTAATGTCCCATTCGGGATGAGCGGCGTTGAATTCGTCGCACAGGGTGTTCAGCCATGCGCCCAGGTCGGGGTTCTGGTCTTCGGAAGGGCTCCATACGCGGAGCGTGAACTTTTCCGGGGCGGATTCGGCGACGGCGGCCGCCAGCCCCATCACCATGCACAGCGCCAGAAGCAATGCGGTAAACCTTTTCATGATGTGTTCCTCCTTATGATCTTCCTTGATGAACGAAACATACTGTTCTTTGTTTCGAATCGCAAGCGTATCATATCACGCTATTTGGTAAAAGTCAATCCATAAATTTCATCAATTTCGGAAAAATACTTGCTTAAGTGCGAAACAAATGCTATAATAAAACGGTAAAGTCGGTCATATTTCGTAAAGTTTCGTAGATGCCGGAATGCATGAGGAGAGCCATGAAAGCGAATTATCATACGCATACAGAACGGTGCAGGCACGCGCAGGGGACGGAAGAGGATTACATCCGGGAAGCGCTGAAGGCAGGGGTTTCCATCCTCGGCTTTTCGGATCACGCGCCGTTTCCGGATCACGATTTCGGCTTCCGCATGCCGTATGACGAACTGGAGACACATTTGAGCGCCCTGGACCGCTTGGCAAAACTGCATGCATCTGATATAGTAATCAGGAAAGGTCTTGAGATCGAGTACCTTCCCCGGTACCGGGATTATTACGAACGGCTCCTGACGCGGGACGGACTGGATTATCTGCTGCTGGGAGAGCATTTTTATCCGGATCACGGGGAAGCGCCTTTCATCACGTCCGCCCAAAGCACTTTGGATAATATCCGCTATGCCGAGGGGATCGCGGCTGCGCTCAAAACCGGTTACTTTTTTGCGGTCGCCCATCCGGACCTGTTCACGATGAATCACTTTGCCTGGGACAGAAACTGCGACGCCGCCGTGGACATCATCCTGAACGCCGCCGTATCCGCGGGCGCGATCCTGGAGCTGAACGCGAACGGCTTCCGCCGGGGCGTCCATTCCTACCCGGACGGCGACAGATACATGTATCCCCATATCAAATTCTGGGAAGCGGCCGCACAGACCGGCCTGCCCGTAATCATCGGGTCGGACTGCCACGAGCCCTGCCAGGTGTGGGACGAACAAATGGACAAAGCGAAGGCCATGCTAAGGGCGCTCGGCATCGTGCCTCTGGAACAGATGGAGGACCGCATTGCCCATGAGCGGCGGAAAAAAAGGAGCGCGCTATGAACATCAGAGACATCGCCCGGCTTGCGGACGTGACGCCCGGAACGGTATCCAAGGTATTGAACAATTATCCGGACGTGGGGGAAGCCACGCGCCAGCACGTGCTGAAGATCATCGCCGAAAACCAGTACGAGCCCAAGGGACGCGGGAAAAAAGCGGAAGCGTTGCCGCCGCGGATTGGCATGGTGGTGGAAAGCGTGTACAACCCGTTTTACAGCGAGGTGGAGGATTCCCTTTCCATCCATCTGCACAACGCGGGCTATACGCTGATTTCTTTCCATGACAATTTTTTTGCCCAGAACAAGCGCGAAAAATTCGCGGAGCTGCTGACGGGTTTTCAGCCCGAAAAGCTGAACGGCCTGATCTATATCGGCGGCAACTTTGAGGAAGTGACGCCGGAGGAGTTTTCCCAGCTGCCCTGCCCGACCATTTTTGTGAACACCATGCTTCCCTATCCCACCGGAAAGCTGCTGTATTCAAGCGTTCAGGTCAGCCAGTTCGCGACGGCCTACGCGCAGATGGAGCGCCTGATCGGCCAGGGTCACAGGGATATCTGCACGATCATTTCCTCCAATATCGATACGAGCGTGTACAGTCTGCGCTACAGGGCGTACCGCGCGGCGCTTTCGCAGAACGGCCTTGAAAAAAATCTCGCCGCTTTCCTCGAAACGGACTATCAGTTTGACAAGGCGTACGGCGCCGTCCTCGCCCATTTCAGGGCGCACCCGGAGACGACTGCCGTCTGCAGCGGGATGGACATTGTGGTGCCCGCCGTTCTCCGCGCGCTGCACGACGCGGGGAGGATCCCTGGCAAGGACGTGAATATCCTGAGCTTTGACGGTCTCCCCGCGCTCAAATACTGCATCCCTTCCATTTCGACCTACGAGCAGCCCACGCAGGACATCGTCCGGTTTGTCTTCCACCTGATCGACGGGCTGATCAACAAGACCCAGAATCACCAGCACATCACCTTCCAGCCGCTGTTCAAGCAGCGCGAGTCCTGCTGAATGGGAGCGTGCCCATGCAGAAACAGTATAAGAATTATGTTTTCGATCTGTACGGGACCCTTGTCGACGTGCTGACGGACGAGGAAAGCCAGCGGCTGTGGACGTCCTTTGCCTGGTATCTGAAGCTGCTCGGCCTGCCTGCGGAAGCGGGATCCCTCAGGGCGGATTATCTGCGCCTGTGCGCGGAAGCGCAGCGGGCGAAGGCCGATATGCTCATGGCAAAAGGGATCGAAGGACCGTATGAAGCGGATATCCTGACCGTATGGCAGGCGCTGGGAAACGAAAAAGGTATGCGTTTGACCATCCGTCAGGCAACGGAAATATCCCGGGTGTTCCGCGCGCTGTCGCTCAGACGGCTCGGCCTGTTCCCCGGCGCTGCGGAGGTGCTCGGCGCGCTGCGGGCGGCGGGCAAAAAAGTGATCCTGCTTACAAACGCGCAGTCCGGCTTTACCCGCCCGGAGCTTCATCTGCTTGGGCTGGACACGGCCTTTGACGCGATATTTATTTCGGGCGACGCGGGCGTTAAAAAGCCGTCGCCCGCGTTTTTCGGTCTGCTTTGGCAGACGGGGCTCCGGCCGGAGGATTCCGTCATGGTCGGCAATGACGGCCGGTGCGATTGCCGGGGAGCTGCCGAAGCAGGCATGGACAGCTTTTATATACATACCGAACAATCTCCCGAGGATGAACCGGTATTGCCCAAAAATTGTCATAGAATCCGAACGCTGACCGATCTGATCGGCTGATATTCAGGGAAATCGGGCCGGCGGTCAAAAACAGGGGGCTGTTGCAGAAGCACAAGAATCTGCAGCAGCCCCATATCCATGTCCGTCTATAATGGAGGGTAGAATGACAGCACAAAAAAGCCTAGATGCCGATGTATATCGGATTTTCGATGAGCGCCCGAACGCTTGTCCCCCGCCAAAGAGATGTACCTCTTTTGGTTTTGATGCCGCGCTCATTCAGATACTGCGCTACCCGGTTTGTCCCGTATCCGTGATTAGTCAGCAGATCGAAGATTTCCCTGACAATCTTGGCTTCATCTTCATCGATCATCAGATCCCGTACAGGCTGATTCTTTTTGTTGGTACGGCCTTGATGCTCCAGTTTATAACCATAAGGAAGGTTCCCGCCCCTGTACTGGCCTTCCTGTACCATCTGACAATGTTTGGTCTTAACACGGATCGCAGTCTTTTCGCTTTCGCCGGACGCCTGCCAGAAGCGGATGTAGTTCAACAGCTTGTCCACATGGTTATCGAACCGCTGCTCACCTTCACGGGTACTCCACACCTCGATCCCCTGTTGGACAAACCACTGAACCACGAATGGCGTTTCATCGTCGCGCCTGCCCAGGCGGTCAAACATGAAAACCAGCAGGATATCGAACTGATGAAGCAAGGCCCGCTTCTTGATCTCCACGATGGCGTCACGGGCATTAGTGCTGACCTTGTATCCGGAAATACCCTTTTCAGAAATCTCATCGACAATTTCCCAATCCGAATGCGATGCAGCGTATTCGCGGCATGCCAGCCTCTGCATGGGAATGTCATCGTGATCTACCTGTCCGACGGTGGAAACACGGTAAAGGCAAATGACTCTTTTCAAATAATCACCTCCCGGAGAAAACGCTTTCCAGGGTTTCCAAAAGGAATGGAAGCGCATCCGTGTCATGGGATGAGTATGAGACCGATACTTCGCATACCGGTTCTGGCGTTGCTGATTTCCAGCGTTTGTAAGTCCGCGATGACCGGACAGACTTCTTCTTTTTATCAGCTTTAGTGCATGAGGTTTGGAGCGGCATTGCTTTGTGCCTGCGGCAATGGGATTTCACTGTATCGATGGAAATCCCCAGCGTGATGGCAATTTTCCCGTAGCTTACGCTTTTGCTCCTCAGAGCATGTATCTCAGCGATTTGTTCTTTCGTAAGCCTTGCCAAGGTGATCACCTCCCGTAGTGTGCGTTTGTAAGCATCGTCAGCACATCAGCGACAGCAGCAGCATCCGGTTCATCTGCATAGGAAACCGTGATATCACAGACGGGCTGATCGTCCAGAATCCCAGGTTTTTCAAGGACTCTGGGCCTATTAGCAGTAGTACTATTAACTCTGTTTCCGTCACTTATCAAGTCAACATCGGGTGGCGTTTCAGATATATTTTCGGGTTGTGTGTCAGTTTCCAGGTCACCACTCTGCAAGCCATTTCTCCGGCAAAACTGCTTCACTGAACCAAGGGAGAGCTTGAGCTCTTTTGCGATCATCGCATAGCCAACATTCTGCTTCCGCATGAGGGTGATTCGCTTCTTTTGATAATCCGTCATTCCTGCATCCTCCTTGCGGATGGATGGTTTCCTCCGCAGGGCTCAGTCAAAGAAAAAAAGCCGGATTCGTACCAAAATAAAAAAAGTCGGGACTCTGCCCGCAAAAAGCAAAGTCCCGATTGGCTTA
>JAEEGL014147879.1_pt1 | contig 24490 bp, 26 predicted proteins | sample 9134231 | NCBI WGS metagenome assembly JAEEGL01 (sample SAMN16246548, study PRJNA631951) | gut metagenome | biome: gut microbiome; feature: rumen; material: fiber-attached | host: Bos | place: Iran: Karaj | collected 2018-10
CGCAGCCCTTTTTGGCCAGGGCTCCGGGGGTGCGCCTGATCAACGCCGGGATCCCGGCGGCCGTCAGCGCCCGCAGACCCCGCTGGGCGGCCGTGACGGAGCGAAAAGAAAAATAGCAGTCCTTCATGCGATTCCCTCCCGTTCTCATCATATGCGTCACGGGCCGCCGCAGTTCGACCGTTTTTGCGGATTTTTTGTTGATTCTGCCGGAATAATTGACAGACATCTGTTGACAAACGGCACTTTTATACTATAATGAATTACATAGTTATGATAGAGGAGCGAATGACATCAGTATGCGCCTTTTTCGGTCGGGCGACCGGACGCAGAAAGGGGAGTTCGCCGAGGTGCCGGCGCCGTGCCCGAGGCGCCAGCGCCGGGCTGCCGGAGAAGATCCGGCAGACTGTCACGAAAGTGGAGAGCTGTCATGATCTGATACATGTGATGTATTGAGTCATGATGCTGTCATGACTCAAATTTTTTTAGGAGAGAAAAGCAAATGAAACGCAAAACCATCCTGACCCTGGTCGCTGCGGTGGTCATCCTGGCGGTGGTCATCGCCGGCGCGTTCGCAACGGCGAACAATCCGGTATCCGAGGATTCGCCCAGCCGCATGTTCAGCACCTTCTGGGCCCTGATCCCGCCCATCGTGGCCATCGCCCTGGCCCTCATCACCAAGGAGGTCTATTCCTCCCTGTTTGTCGGCGTCGTTCTGGGCGGCCTGATGGCCAGCAACTTCTCGTTCGCCGGCACCGTGGACGCCGTGGTGAACGACGGCCTCATCGCCTCCGTTGCCGACAGCGCCGGCATCTTCGTCTTCCTGGTCATCCTGGGCATCATCGTCGCCCTGGTCAACCGGGCCGGCGGCTCCCAGGCCTTCGGCCGCTGGGCCTCCGCCCACATCCGCACCAAGATCGGCGCCGCCCTGGCCACCTTCCTGCTGGGCGTGCTGATCTTCATCGACGACTATTTCAACTGCCTGACCGTGGGCTCGGTCATGCGTCCGCTGACCGATGAGAAGAAGATCTCCCGCGTGAAGCTGGCCTATCTCATCGACGCCACCGCCGCGCCGGTGTGCATGATCGCGCCGATCTCCTCCTGGGCGGCGGCGGTCTCCGGCTGCGTGGAGAGCGAGACCTATTCCGGCCTGCAGCTCTTCGTCAAGGCCATCCCCTTCAACTTCTACTCCCTGCTCACCTTCGTGTTCATCATCACCATCTCCATCATGGGCTTCGACTACGGCAAGATGGCCGGCTTCGAGATCAGAGCCCAGAGCGGCGATATCGTCGGCAACACCGAGGACATCGCCAGCAATGACGAAAAACCCCTCACCGACCGCGGCCGCGTGATCGACCTGGTGCTGCCGGTGGTCATCCTCATCGTCACCTGCGTGCTCGGCCTGCTCTATGTCGGCGGCTTCTTCGGCGGCGACTACGCCGGCGACTTCATCGGCGCCTTCGGCAACACCGACGCCTACGTCGGCCTGCCCTGGGGCGGCATCATCGCCCTGATCATCATCGTGGCCTATATGCTCCTGCGCCGCGTGCTGAGCTTCAAGGAAGCCATGCAGTGCGTGCCCCAGGGCTTCATCGCCATGGTGCCGCCGATCCTGATCCTGACCCTCGCCACCAGCCTGAAGAACATGACCGGCCTGCTGGGCGCCAAGTACTTCGTGGCTGGCGTCATGGAGCAAGCCGCCGCCGGCCTGTTCGCCTTCCTGCCCGCCGTCATCTTCCTGGTTGCCTGCGCCCTGAGCTTTGCCACCGGCACCTCCTGGGGCACCTTCGGCATCCTGATCCCCATCGTCACCAACATCTTCCCCGAGACGAGCCCCCTGCTGTTCGTGGGCGTGTCCGCCTGCCTGGCCGGCGCCGTCTGCGGCGACCACTGCTCGCCCATTTCCGATACCACCATCATGTCCTCCGCCGGCGCCCAGTGCAACCATGTGGACCATGTGGCCACCCAGCTGCCCTATGCGCTGACCGTGGCGGCGCTGAGCTTCGTGTGCTTCATCATCGCCGGCTTCCTGCCCAATGCCTGGGTGGTGCTGCCCATCGGCGCGGTGCTGACCATCGGCACGCTGTTCCTGCTGAAGCTGATCCAGAACTCGAAGCTGGAGCAGCTCGACAAAGAATAATCCGGTTTTACGAAATCCGCCTCTGCCCACGGCAGAGGCGGATTTTTTACGAAAGGGCGAAACGTTGTTCAAAAAACCGCGTCTTTTCAGATGAAAGGCCTTTTCAAACAGAGGAACGGAGGTGGACGCTTGGACGACAGTGAGATCATCCGGCTGTTTTTTGACAGATCCGAGCAAGCCATCGCGCTGACGAGGGAAAAATACGGCCCCTACTGCGCCGCCATCGCCTATCGGATCCTCTCGTCCATCGAGGATACGGAGGAGTGCGTCAGCGATACCTGGCAGCGCGCCTGGGAGGCCATACCTCCGGCGCAGCCGGCGGATCTGCGGGCATATCTGGGCAGAATCACCCGAAATCTGTCGCTGACACGGCTGCGGGAGACCCGGGCGGTCAAGCGCGGCGGCACGAGCGTGCAGCTGGCGCTGGAGGAGCTGGGCGAGTGCGTCAGCCCCGGAGAAACGCCGGAGGATGAGATGCTCCGCCGCCAGCTCGCCGAGGCGGTCAACCGCTTTCTGCAGACGCTGCCCCGGGAAAAACGGGCGGTGTTCGTGCTGCGCTACTGGTACCTGTACACCGGCGCGGAGATCGCCAGAAGAACCGGCATCCGCGAGACCACGGTGCGCACCATGCTGTTCCGCCTTCGCAGGCAATTGAAGACCCATCTGGAGAAGGAGGAGGTTTTATGAAACACGAGGAGCTGCTCCTCTCCGCCATGGATGGCGTGAAGGAGGAATTTTTGATGGAAGCATATGAATACAAAAGGGAAAAGGCCGTCATCCGCAGACGGGGCATTCTGATCGCCGCGGCCGCGGCGGCGGTGCTGGCCGTCACCGCGGGGGCCGTGACCCTGAGCATGCGGGATTCGGCCCGGGCGGACCTGGGCATCGACGACCCGGAAAAGATCGAGGAGGATACGGAATATGAGCCCGGACAGGCCGCGCAGGCCGAAGATGCGCCGGTGGAAGGCTATATCCCAGGCGGAAGCGTGGAGCTGGTGTCCACCCTGTGCTCCGGCGGCGACCTGGTGGCCTACCTCAGCGTGCCCGACTGCGCCGCAGTCGACAAAGAGGCGCTGGGCCTCTGGGATATCGGCGAGGTGGATGTGTACGAGGCAGGCGCATCGGAGCCCCTGCGCTCCAACATCAGCATCAACATCGGCGAGACGGGCTATGATCCGGAGGCGGGCACGACCCTGGTGCGGCTGCGGGTGATGGACCTGCCGGAGACCGCGGATCACGTCTGCGCCCGGGTGATCCACCGCGTGGAGAAGGAGGAGCGGGGCATCGCCTACGACATGGCGCAGATCCCGGTGACGGAATCCACCGGCCTGTGCGCAATCATCGGCAAAACCGTGCCCCACCCCAATCTGCCGGAGTTCCAGGCGCAGATCCAGGCCGTGGAGGTCTACGCGGACTACGTCAGCGTCAAGGTGAAGACGCCGACCTATGATGAGACGATGGCCATGCTGGGCGATAACGCCCGGGAGAAGCTGGAGACGACGGTCTTCGGCGAGCGTGTGGACAGTGCGCCGGACGCGGCGCATGCCTATATCGCGCTGATCGACATGATGATCAACCCCTACGAGCAGATGACCGACGATCCGGACAGCCCCAGGAGCCCCCATTACATCCTGGAGGGCGCGGCGCTGGATCTCGAAGACGGAACGCAGCTTGTGCTGGCCGAGCAGGAGCGGGAGCTCGCCGGGGTCTGGAGCATCGCCGACAGCCACCTCGACGATCCCATGCAGACCGGGCAGTGGACTTTTAACTGCGTGCTGACGAATGCCCTCGACCTGAGTGAGATCAAGTCTGTGACCCTCGGCGGCGAGACCTACCCGCTGACGGCAAAATAAAAGAAAAAACCGGGGCTGCCTGTGCAGCCTCGGTTTTTTTATCGTTGGAAGGTTTTGCAGGCGCGGACAGCCCGTTTGCCAGCTTCAATGAGCAGCGGCAGACCGATGCCCAGCATGATATACCAAATATGGGTCAGCGTCTGGCCGTAGCGCTGATAGGCCAAGGTGAAGGAATAGATGAAAATGTTTCCGGTATAGACCAGCGCCAAAAACAGCATCACCGAGCGCCTTCGCTTCAGCACAAAGGCCAGGAAAAACAGGCCGGTGACCAGCAGACTGAAAAAGTAACGCAGATGATTCAGCTGGTCGAGGGTCGTGCCGAATATGGATTGCTCATAGTACACGCGGTTTACCATAATCCCTGGTTTATCCATCAGGTAAGCCCGGAAGAAAGAGCAGGGATCGCGTTTGAGCCATTCGCGCATCCGGTATTTGGCGCGGATCGCGTCGCGCTCCAGCATGAGGTAGCGGATGTAATAATCCTCCCGGACGTTCCCGTTTTCGTCATAATAGTCTGCAAACTTTTCCGCCATGGGCGCATCCACATTGGCGGCATAGTCCAGCGTGTCGTCCTCCGGCCAGCCTTCCCCCTGATAGGTGCCCAGCAGCATCGGATTTCCGCTGCCGTAGGTCAGGGGAATGAAGGCGTGGAACAGCTTTTCGTTGCGGATCGTCCAGGGCGTCAGCAGCGCGGCTGTGAGGCAGACCAGAATGACGCCCTGGCGCAGCAGCTTTTTCCAGTCATAGCGGACCAGCAGCAGATAGATCGCGGCAAAAAGGGGATAGACGCCGGCATTGGCCTTCAGCATCAGCGTCAGCAGGTAGCACAGGGCGCACAGCCAGAAATAGCGCTTCTTTTCGCTTTTGCCCATCTGCAGGGTGAAGTAAATCATGGCAGCTGAGCAGAAGATATACGGCGTCTCGGTCAGGACCAGTTGGTCAAGCCAGACGAGATTCGGCGCGAACAGGGGAAGCGCCGCCACTACGCCGCACCATTTCGGTGCGAACAGACAGACGCTGCGATAGATGAAATAGGCCGTAAAGGTGCCCATCAGGGTCCACAGGATCTTGACCACCAGCAGATACAGCCGGCCTTCGCCGAAAATCAACGAAATCAGACCGAGGAACACCGGCATACCCGGCATGATTTGGGCGCTCAGGTCGCCGTGCATGATGATCGTACCGGTGTTGGCGAACACGATGCCGCTGATCACGTAAGCCCAGTCATCGTCTTTAAGGGTATATTCATAGGAGAGGGCCAGCATCGCAATGATCCGCTCGATCAGGAGCAGAAGCATGACGATCAGAATGGCGCGATGTTCCCGGAAAAATGCTCGACTACGGTTCGAAATGGTCTGTTTCATTATTCAGGTTCCTTTTTCTTTGCTTTGCAGATAGTTGGAAATGGCGCGGTCCTGGATGAGCCGGCGGATCTGCTGCTTGAGCTTGGAATGCTGCACGGTCAGATGGAACATCAGCGCCTGCAGCGCGCAGATTGCGGCAAGGTAGATGAAGTTGGAGGGCGTCTTGATCCCGAAGCACCGGGACAGCCAGATGGCAATGCCGGGGAACAGAGCCACCAGAATCAGCAGGGAGCACAGCAGCAGCCAGGGCAGGCTGTCGCGCATCTGGAGCTTTTGGCGGTTGATCGTATGAAACACCAGCGCAACGAACAGCAGCGAGGAGACGATCAGGACAATTCTGAGGGTAGCGGGCATGCGGTCATTTCCCCTTTCGGAAGCTGGTGCACATGATGGCCAGAGATACCTTGAACATATAGAGAACGGATTTCCACGGGCTGATCGAGGACACGCCGGCGCGCCGCTCAAACATGTTGACGCTGACCTCGGAGAGCTTCATCCCATGCCGCAGCAGCAGGACGATGGATTCCGGCTCCGGATAGTCGTCGGGGTAATCCTGCGCCAGGAGCTCGATGGCCTTCCGGTCGGCGGCACGGAATCCGGAGGTCGGATCCGTGGGGCAGAAGCCGGTGAACAGGCGGATGACGGATACAAGGATGCGGCTGCCCAGACGGCGCATCGCGGTGGAGCGGAAAGCGCAGCCCTTTTGCAGATAGCGCGAGCCGATGACGAAATCGGCCGTTCCGTCGGCAATCGGCGCGAGAAGTGCATCGAGGGACTCGATGTCGTGCTGGCCGTCGCCGTCAAACTGCACGGCGACGTCATAGCCCAGCCGCTGCGCGAGAAGGTATCCCGTCTGCACGGCTCCGCCGATGCCGAGATTCTGATTCAGATGGACCACCTCGAATCCCAGCCGGTCGCAGATTGCGCCGGTGGCGTCGGTGGAGCCGTCGTTGATCACGATATAGTCCACCTGGTGACGGGTATAGGCGGCGGCGAACGTCTGCACCGTGCGAACCACGCGCTCCACGTTGGCCGCCTCATTGTATGCGGGGATAATGAGCAATACCTTCAAAGCGAACCTCTATTTCTTTTGGAAGATGAAAAACTTGCTGATGAGATAATTCAGGATCGTCGCAAGCACGGAAAGCGCGATCTTTGCGATCATGACGCCGCCGACGCCGAACAGAGTATAACGCCCCACGTGCAAAATTGCCGTGCAGATCCAAAGGCCCAGCTCTTCTCCGCCGAAGGAGGCCAGGCGGGCGCCGAAGAACACGGCGGCTTCCCGGCAAAGCACCGACGGGGAAAAGCTTCGGCTGTGAAACACGAAGACCTTATTCGTCAGATAGGCGAAGGCAGTGGCCAGCACAAAGGCGATGGCGTTGGCGGTGAGCACGCGGGGTTCCCCGAGCCACTGCAGGGCCAGCCAGAAAACGCCGTAGTTGACGACAACGGTCAGCACGCCGAAAAAGAGATAGGACAGTGTTTCCCGATTCAGAATTCTGCGCATGGTCACACCCCTTTCCGGCGTCGAGCTCCGTACGCTCGCCTTACTTCTTTTTGAAAATAACGAACTTGCTGAAAATATAATTCATGATGGCTGAAACGCCCAGCAGAAATACCTTGGCGATCAGGATGCCGCCGAAGCCGAACAGGGTATAGCGTTCAGCATGCAGAACATCCTTGGCGATCCATAAGCCCGCCTCCTCCACGCCGAAGGATGCGATCCGGGCGGCGAAGAACATGGCCAGCTCGCGCAGCGCGGCCTTCAGGCCGGCGCCGCCGGTGCGGAATACCAGATGCTTGTTGGTGAAGAAGGCAAAGGTGGTGGCCACCACAAAGGCGATGACATTGACAAAAAGCACCCGGCTTTCTCCGAGGAGGCACAGGGCGAGCCAGAATACGAGATAATTGACCAGGATTGCCAGAAGACCGCACAGAAAATAGATAAGCAGCTCGCGATTAAAAATCTTTCGCATCTCGGCACCTCCTTCTCCGATGCAGCATCAATTATCATAAAGGATTTGCCGAATAATTGCAAGGACAAATCATCCGGCTCGTCGCAAGCGACGGGCCGGATGATTTTGCAGATCAATTTCGCCGGATGGGCTTGAGCCGGTCGCGGATAAAGCCAAGGTACATCATCATGGCCGCAATGCTCCAGAAGCACACGCCCATATAGGGTTCCTCGAAGATGTTTTCATAATAACAGTGCATCAGCACGCCGCACAGGCTGGCGAGCATGCCGGCGCACAGGGGCGCGTGCGCCTCGGTGCGCTGACGGAACCAGCCGCGCAGGCCCGTCCATACGACGCCCGCCATCATGAGGATGAAGCTGATCAGACCGATATAGCCGTTTTCCGCCAGAATTTTGACATAATAGTTGTCGGTATAGAAATATTCCATCCAGTCCGACACGGGATTCTGCATGGCCACCGCGCCGCCGAACATGCCGAAGCCGATGCCGAACAGGGGGCTGCTGGCCCGCAGATAGCGCATGGCCTTCGCCCAGCGCACGGGACGGCCAGCCCGGGCGATGGATTCAGCGTACTCGGGGGTGAACATATAGCCCAGGCGGTGCTGCACAAAGGGGACGAACAGGGCCAGCACGAAGGCGCAGGCCATGAGAACAATGAGCCGGCGATCCACCAGCAGGGAGAACACCACGATGGCCACCACCATGGAGATCCATGCGCCGCGGGACATGGTGAACAGGCACGACAGGCACATCACGCCCGTGATGCCCAGGCAGATGAGTTTCGCCAGAGGCTTTTTGAGGTAATAGACCAGGGCCGCCGACAGCGGCGCAAACATCACCATGAAATCGCCCATGATGTTCGGGCTGCCGAAGATGGAGTAGACGCGGGTGCGCACCGCCTCCTCGGCGTGGTCGACCCAGTGCTCGGGAATGGGCGCGGCGACGATAAACTGGTAGATCCCGTGCAGGGCGATGACCGCCGCCACCGCCACCATAACGCCGTAAAGGATACGGAGCTGGCGATCGCTGCGCAGCAGACGGGTGGCGAGGAAAAACCAGAGGATATACTGGGCCGTCGCCCGAAGGCCGGCGATGTTGATGTGCACCAGACGGAGCCGGATGACGAACAGGGCGATGCAGATCGCCAGGAAGGACGTCACCGGCAGATCCAGCGGCGAGTCCGCCGGCTCCAGAGCCGTGCGGTCCTTGACGCGGGTGAAGAAGACCCAGATCAGCCCCAGCAGCAGCAGGCCCTCATCCCAGCCGGAGGAAACGACGGGGATGGAGAAGACGTCGCGCAGCAGGCAGTCGATGGGCGTGTAGAGGGCCAGCAGCAGGATCAGCACGCCGGTGAAGCCCTCGGAAAAGACGGCGCCCAGCAGGCGGCTGTTCCGGGCAGTCCGGCAGACCGAGGCCCAGATGCGTTTGAGCCGGCTGGTTTCGATGGCGGCCTGCAGCCGCTCGCTCCCGGCCAGACGCAGATTGAGACGCTGCAGGGCCAGATGCGCTTTGGAGCTCAGGTAAAGATATGGGCGTGTCAGCAGCCATACAAACAGCGCCCGGAGCAGGGACGTCTGCCAGCTCCGCTGGAACGCGGCGGAGATCCGCCCGGGAACACTGTCGGGCCAGGCTGTGCGCGCCAGGGCCGGCAGATCACGCATCGGCGGGCTCCTCCTTTGCAGGAGGCGGATCCATGGAGTAGACCCAGCCGGAGGTTTCGATATAATAGGTCTTCACGATGTGCGCCTTGCCGAGACGCACCTCCTGGGAGCCGATGGAATAGATTCCTTCCTTCTCCACCGGGACGCATTCGACGGTGAACAAAACCGTGCACATGCTGTTTTCGTCCTCCGGATCATCGGGGGTGAAAGAACAGTCGGTGACGTATCCCTCCAGCGGGGCGCCCATGCTCATGAGCTGACGCTCGGACTTGGGACGGTCCATCTGCTCCATAAGCGACTCGGCGACCTTTTTGGGCACGTCGGGGCAGATCACATCAAAGACCAGATGCGGATTGTTTTCATAGTCACTGGCGAGGTCTTCCGCGGTCTTCTCCTGTCTGGCGGTGATGACGCCGCTGACCACCTTCCAGCCGATGGCGATGACGATGGCGGCCAGCAGCAGCGCGACAATGGCATCCACCAGGTTGATTTTTTTGAACAGCTTTCCGTTTTCGTCCACGATTTTCATGGGTTCCTCCTTATTTTCAGATCCGCGTGCAAAAGGAATTGCTTCTGCGCGGACAATGGGATATAATGGGACTGTGTCCTTGCGCTGTATTGTATTGTAGCCGATTTTTCGACAACACGCAAGGAAAAAGTGTCAAATGTCAGGAGCGAAGCCCATGAAAGTCATTCATCTCATCTCCGGCGGCGACGTCGGCGGCGCAAAGACCCACGTTCTGTCCCTGCTGCAGGGTCTCTCCCGCAGCCATACAGTGCTTCTGGTTTGCTTTATGGAGGGGGAGTTTGCCCAGGATGCCCGCGCCATGGGCATCAACACGCGGATCATCAAATCGCGCAATGTGCTTGCCGACTGCCGGACGATCGCCGACACGGTCCGCAAAGAAGGCTACCAGATCATCCACTGCCACGGCTCCCGCGCCAATATGATGGGTGCGCTGATCAAGCGCAGGGTCAATGTTCCCGTTGTGACCACCGTGCACAGCGACTATCGCCTCGATTATCTGGGCAGGCCCCTGCACCGGGTGACCTACGGCACCATCAATGCCGTGGCGCTGCGCTTCCTCGACTATTATATCGGCGTGTCCGAGGCGATCTCCGGGCTGCTGATTCGCCGCGGATTTGACGCCCAGCGCATGTTCACCATCTATAACGGCGTCGATTTTTCCTCGCCCCGGCAGATCGTGCCCCGGGAGCAGTATCTGGATTCCCTCGGCCTGAGCTATACGCCGGAGAGCGTGATCTTCGGCATTGCCGCGCGCATCTCGCCCGTCAAGGACATGGGCACATTGGTGCGGGCCTTTGCCGAGACCGTCAAGGCGTTCCCCACGGTGCGGCTGATCATCGCCGGCGACGGCGAACAGCGCCAGGAGATCGAGGCGCTGGCGAAGGAGCTGTGCCCGCCGGGCACGGTGTGCTTTGCCGGCTGGGTGGACGACACCGACAGCTTCTACAATGCCATCGACGTGAATATGCTCACCTCCGTATCCGAGGGCTTCCCCTATGCGCTGCCGGAGGGCGCGCGGATGCACTGCGCCACCATTGCCTCCCGCGTGGGCGGCATTCCGTATCTGATCGACGATGAGGTGAACGGCCTGCTGTTCCAGCCCCAGGATGTGAACGCCCTGGCCGAGCGCATGCAGCGGCTGGCCTCCGACGGGGAGCTGCGCGAGGGGCTCAGCCGGAAGCTCTTTGAAAAGACAAGGGATCAGTTTTCCCTGGAGGCCACCCTGCGCCACCAGGAGGAGATCTATGCCTCTGTGCTGCGCCGTACCGCACGCAAGGACCGCAGGCGCGACGGCGTGCTCATCTGCGGCGCCTACGGCAAGCGCAACGCCGGCGACGACGCCATCCTGCGTTCCATCGTCAGCCAGCTGCGCGGGATCGATCCGGATCTTCCGATCTATGCCCTGTCCCGCCATCCCAGGGAGACCCAGCTGTCCTTCCGCATCGGCTCCTGCCACAGCTTCAATATCCCGCGCTTCCGCCGCATCATGCGCCGCACAAAGCTCTATATTTCCGGCGGCGGCACCCTGATCCAGAATTCCACCAGCGTCCGTTCGCTGCTGTACTATCTGAGCAATATTTCCAGCGCCCATGCCGCGGGCGACCATGTGATGATGTACGGCTGCGGCGTCGGCCCGGTGAACGGCAGCTTCAGCCGCGCTCTTGCGGCGCGCACCATCAACCGCTGCGTCGATACCATCACCCTGCGCGACCAGGAATCCGCCGACGAGCTGCGCCGCATGGGCGTGACCCGCAGCGATATCCATCTGACGGCGGACCCCGCCCTGCTGCTGCGCACGCCCGATCCCGAGACCGTGACCGCCGCCCTGTACCGCTACGGCATCGTGCCCGGGCAGCGCTATGTGATGTTTGCCCTGCGGCCGTGGCATGGACTTGACGCCCATATGGCCGATTTCGCCGCCGCGGCGAATTACGTCCTGTCCAAGGGCTGCACGCCGGTGCTGTTCGCTCTGGAGCCCAAGCGCGACGCGCCCGTGGGCGCCGCCCTGGCGGCCATGCTGGACGGGCCGTGCCTGCAGATCTCCGCCGACATGGACACCGGGACCGTCGTTGCCCTGACCGCCCGGATGGAGGCGGTGGTGTCTGTCCGGCTGCACGCGCTGATCTTCGCCGCGGGGCAGGAGGTGCCCCTGGCGGGCGTGGTGTACGACCCCAAGGTCAGCGGCTTCCTGGACTACATCGGCCAGAAGAATTATGTCAACCTTGAAGACCTCACCGCCGAGGGCCTGATCTCCATGCTGGACGTGGCCCTTTCCGGCGCCAGCGTGGACCCCCGGACCATCGGGCGCATGCGCGCACTGGCGGAGAAGAACACTGAATATGCGCGCAAAGCGCTGGAGGAATAAAATGAAACAAGTCGTATGCCTTTCCACTTCCCCGTGGCATCCCTTTCCGACCCGGAAACAGCAGGTGATGAGCCGGCTGTCGGATGCCGAGATCCTGTATTTCGACCCCCCGGTGACGTATCTGGCGCCGCTGAAGGATCCCGCGGCGCGGGAAAAGATCCGGGCCTGGAGGGCGCCCGGGGAGCGGGTGAAGGACAATCTTACCGTTTTTTCCCTGCCGCCGATCTGGCCCCTGTTCAACAAATTCCGCTGGATCAATCGGCTGAATCAGAAAAGGATAGCGCGTTATGTCAACCGGAAATGCCGCGAGCACGGCTTTGAAGCCCCGCTCGTTTGGGTTTATTCGCCCACGTCGGTGGACTGCGTCGACCGGATCGACCGCAGCGGCCTGGTCTACGACTGCGTGGACCGGCACTCGGCCTACGGCGGGCTGATGGATCCTGCGGTGGTGGACGCCATGGAGCTGGAGCTGGCTGCAAAGGCCGACATGGTTTTCGCCACGGCCAAGGCCCTGCACGCCCGGCTGGCGGAGGCAAATCCCCGGGCGAAGTTCATTCCCAACGGGGCGAACTTCGAGCGGTTCGTCCAGGCGGCAGAGCCCCAGGCCGCCCCCGCGGATTTCCCGGCGGGAGACGGACCGGTGTTCGTCTTCGTGGGCGCGCTGCAGAGCTGCATCGAATACGGCTTCGTCGCCCACGCGGCCAAGGCCCGGCCGGACTGGCGGTTCGTATTCATCGGCCGGAAGGTGGCGGGCGTGGATCTGTCCGCCCTGGAGGCCCTGCCGAACTGCATTTTCCTGGGTCTGCGGCCCAACGAGCAGCTGCCGGCCTATCTGGCCCAGTGCGACGTTTGCCTGAACCTGTTTGACAACAGCGATCTGAGCCGCGACGTCAGCCCGCTCAAGTTCTTTGAGTACCTGGCCACGGGCAAGCCCATCGTCTCCACGGCGCAGCCGGAGCAGGTGCTGCAGTATGCCGGCGACATCCATATCGCCGATACGCCGGAGGAATTCCTGGCCGCCTGCGGGCAGGCCCTGTCCGACACCGCGCCCGAGCGCGTCGCCCGGCGCATCGAGCTGGGGCGGCAGTGCTCCTGGGACAGCCGCGTGGCGCAGATGGAACGGGAGCTCCGCGCACTGGATATCCTTTGAGGGTCAAATATGAAAAGCAAAGCGCATGCAGATGCATGCGCTTTGCTTTTTTGGGGCAACGAAAACGCGATTTCTCCCTGATTGTGAAGGGGTTCAATTTTCAAGGAGGGATCAAATGAAAAAACGCAATTGGAAGGCGGCGAGGGCATGACCGAAGCCGCCGTAAGCATCATTTCGGGTCTGCTGACCCTGATCGGCGTATGCGTCACCGCCTGGTTCGGCAACCGGCGCACCGCCATGGAGGTCAGCTCAAAGCTGGACGTGGCCCAGGCGGTCACCGACGCCCGCCTGGCCGATCTGACCCGGGAAGTCCGCGAGCACAACAGCTTCGCCCGGCGCATGCCCGTGGTGGAGGAGCAGATCAAGGTCATCAATCACCGGCTGGCGGATCTGGAGGGGGGAAGATGAACATGGAACTGACTGTGCCCGCCATCACCGCGGTGTGCTGCCTGATCGGCGCGCTCGTGAAGCTCTCCCCGATCCCTGACCGGTGGATCCCCTGCATCGTCGGCGCGGCGGGCGGTTTGCTGGGATTGGCGGGACGGGTGCTTGTGCCGTCGTTTCCCGTGTCCGATCCGCTGAGCGCCCTGGCGGTGGGGATCGTCTCCGGTCTGGCCTCCACCGGCGCCCATCAGTTGAAAAAACAGTTGGAGGCAGCGGAATGAAGATCATTTCCCGGTTCTCCGAAGAAAACGACTGCTATCAGCGGAATCTGACGAAGGCCGACAGCCGCTATACCCGGTTTCAGGAGCGGGGCCCGCTGGGGCTGATGCTCCACAGCGTGGGCACGCCCCAGCCCGACGCTTCGGTGTTTGCCGGGCGCTGGAACCGTGCGGGGACCGAGGTGGCGGTGCACGCGGTGCTGCAGGCTGACGGCACCGTGTATCAGTGCCTGCCCTGGAATTACCGGGGCTGGCATGCCGGCGGCTCCGCCAACGATACCCACGTCGGGGTGGAGATGACCGAGCCGGCATGCATCCGCTACACCGGCGGCTCCACGTTCACCTGTTCGGACCCGGCCTCAGCGCAGGATTTCTGCCGCGGCACCTGGGCCGCGGCGGTGGAGCTGTTCGCCAGGCTGTGCCGCGCCTATGACCTCGACCCCATGACGGCCATCATCAGCCATGCCGAAGGGGCGAAGCAGGGGATCGCATCGAATCACGGCGACCCGGAGCATCTTTGGAAGGGCCTGGGCATGGACTATACCATGGACAAGTTCCGCCGGGCGGTTCAGGCGAAGCTCCGGCCGCTGTACCGGGTCCGGAAGCGCTGGGACGACGCCGGGAGTCAGCTCGGCGCCTACAGTACGCGCGAAGCCGCCGTACAGGCATGTCCGCCGGGATATGCGGTCTTCGACAGCGAAGGGAACGAGGCGTACCGCAGTCCGGCGCAGGCGCCGAACCGGGAGCAGATCCTGGCGGCCCTGGGCGACCGGTTCATCCGCAGCTGGGCGGAGCTGCCGGACTGGGCCAAGCCGGAGGTCCGCGCCATCCTGGATCTCGGCCTCATCGACGGCGGCAGCGACGATCCGGAGGCGATCAACATGCTGCTCAGCGACATCCGCGTGGCCATCGTGGCCTATCGGGCCTATCGCCTGATGCAGAAATAAACACTTCGGGCTGCTGCAAAACCACTTGCAGCAGCCCGTTTTTTATAATTCCAGGCGTTCGGGGAAGGCTTCCGTGCGGAGCGTTCCCCACATTTTATCAATGTAGGCGAGGGTATAGAAATTCTCGTAGTAATGGTAGTAAAAGGCGCCCTTTTTCGTCATGCGCAGGCGTCCGTTTTCCTCCGTCATGAAGCCGAGCAGCTTTGCCAGCCGCAGCTCCGCGCCGTAGGCTTTTTTCAGCGGCACGCCGAAGAACCGCTCGAAGGCGGCGCCGTCCACTTCCGTGCTGTAGGCCGCCCAGAACAGGTAGTATACCATGCGCTGGCGGGCGGTGAAGCGGGTGGTCAGACAGGTGGGAAGCCGCTGCTCGCCGATGCGCCGGCAGTACTCCTCCACGGAGAAGGTGTTGATCTTGAACTGATCGTGCAGCAGGGTGGTGGCGGAGCAGCCGAAGCCCAGGAAGGTCTCCCGGGTCATGGAGGAATAGCGCGCCTGCGGCTGGCTGGAGAAGGTCCAGATGGAGCTGCGGGTATAGCCCCGGGCCGCGCAGTGGTCGGTGACCGCGTCCAGCAGGGCGCGTTTTTGTTTTTTGGGCATGGCCCGCACCGGGCTGTCGGTGAAGGTGAAGTCGATGAAGGGATAGATCGCCACATGGTTGGCGCCGTGGGAAAAAGCGGTCTCCACATCGTCGCGCAGATCCTCAAAGGTCTGACCCGGCAGGGCAAAGATGAAATCCATGCTGACGGTCTCGAAGGGCACCGCGGCCAGGGCGTCTGCCAGGGCGTCGGGGTCCACGTCGGACCGGCCGAGGACGGCGCGGTATTTTTTCCCGAAGGACTGCACGCCGATGCTGAGCTTGGTCACGCCGGCGCTGCGCAGGACGGAAAGCACGTCGGGCGTCACGTTGTCCGGGTGCAGCTCCACGCCGATGCCCTCGGTGATGTCAAAGTGTGCGCGCAGGGCTTCGATGATCTGCCCGAGGCGGTCTGCCGCCAGGGCCGGGGTGCCGCCGCCGAAATAGAGGCTGGTGACCCGCTTTTTTCCGGGATACTGCCCGCCCACGAGTTCGATTTCCCGCAGCAGGGCGTCGATGTAGCGGTTACAGAGATCGGGATCGTAGGGCACCTTGCAGTAGGGGCAGAAATTGCAGATCGAGGCGCAGAAGGGAATGTGGACGTACAGCCCCAGGTTTTCGCAGTCGGCGTAGGGCAGGATCCGGTCATATTCGTTCAGAAAGGTGAAGGGCCGGGCCGAGCGGGTCAGCCAGGTCCTGGTCATGCTGGTGAGGATGCTCATGGTCAGATATATTTCAGGTAGGTGCGCAGCATTTCAAGCAGGATCTTGAAATTGCCGCGGAACAGGAGGGTGTACTCGGCCACGAAAAAATAGCCGCATTCTTCACAAAGCCCCGGCACGTCGATGCAGCGGCCGCAGGTGGACAGCTTCCCGTTCTCCATGACCACGCACTGGCGGCAGGGGGTGGGGAAGGAGTTGTCGATCAGGTAGGGGAAGGCGCTTTTCAGGTTGAACACCGGCGCGCCCTGCCGCATCATGTCGGCGATATCGGCGCAGCACCGCGCCTTTTCCGCCCGGCTCAGGGCCAGGGCCCGGGTGTCGGGATAGGGCGTGTGGAAATTGAAGGAGACGGCCCGCACGTTTTTCGTGTCCCTGGCCAGGGCGCAGACCTGACGCACCGCGTCCTTGTTGATCTGATTGATCGCCATGTAAAAGCAGATGTTGTCGGAAGACGCCCGCGCCACGTTCTCCATGATCGTGTCGTAGGTGTCGCCCCGTACGGCGTTGTGCCGCTCCCGGTCTCCGTCCAGACTGAGCAGGATCAGATCCGCCTCCGGCAGCTCCAGGGGGAAGGTGCCGTTGGTGACGACGTTGACGATCAGAAAGCCCATGGCCTTCGCCTCGATCACCAGATCCCGCAGGGTGCGGCCGGCGTCTGCCCAGAGGAAGGTCTCGCCGCCGCAGAAGAACAGGATGCGCACGCCCATGGCATAGAGCGTCTCCATCTCTGCGCGGATCTGCTTGTAGGGGTGGATGACGGAGGTGATGTTGTTGACCGAGCAGTGCCTGCAGTGCAGGTTGCACCGGTCCGTTACGATCACCGTGCCGAGGATGGGGTCGGTTTTTCGGAAAAGAATGGTTTTCAGGCCGAAGCGCGCGAAATATGCAAATGAGGACAGTTTCATCAAAGACTCCTATGGCCGGCTTAACGCCAGAGATGCGGGCGGAAGCGACAGCGGTAGAGCAGCTCCAGCCGGGGCAGAACAAAATCGAACAGGATAAAGATGCCGTTGCCCAGCACGAGCGTCACGAGCAGCATGATTTTTCCCATGTCAGAGAATTCCGCGCGCAGGCTCTCCAGGCCCAGCACGAACAGCAGCAGGCTGTACACGGCGATCACGGCGCAGTTGAAAATCAGCAGCTTCAGCAAAAAACGGAGCGGCTGGCGGAGCTTCTCCAGCCGCGGCCGCAGCACCGGATACCAGCCGAGAAAGAGGTAGATCGCGGCGGCCTCCTTGTCCGGCCCCAGCAGGCACGACAGGATCGAGATCGCCGCCCAGGCGCACAGGGCCATGCCCGCGCCGCATTCGCACAGGATCGGGATCGTCAGGAAGCCCGCCAGCATGGGGCAGCAGAAGGTGGCCGCGGGGATCAGCCCGCCCAGCATCATGACCGTCACAGCCAGCGCGCACAGCACCGCGGCCAGCGCCAACTGGGCCGTCCGTTTTCTTCGCATGCGATCGCCTCCTTCGCTTTTGGTATTATAGCGCCTCGGCGCCGGCTTGACAAGTCCGGCCGGGTTTCGTATCATGGAGAAAACGACGGAAGGAGCGATGAATATGGAACTGCATCCCGGATTGGAGGGCCGCGCGGAAACGAGCGTGGAGCTGGCCGATACCGCCCTGGAGGTGGGCTCCGGCAGCCTGCGGGTGTACGCCACGCCATGCATGGCGGCATTGATGGAGGGCGCCGCCTGCGCCTGCCTGGAGGGGGCGCTGCCGGAGGGGCAGACCTCCGTGGGCACCGCCCTGGATCTGAAGCACATCGCCGCCACCCCTGTGGGCATGGATGTCCGGGCGGTGGCAAAGCTGACCGCGGTGGACGGCAAGAAGCTGACCTTTGAGATCGAGGCCTTCGATGAAGCCGGACAGATCGGCTCCGCGGTGCATGAGCGCTTCCTTGTCAACGAGGAGCGGTTTTTGCAAAAGGCCTATGACAAGCTGTGATACGGCAAAATCAAAAACACGGCGTTCCGGTTCGGAACGCCGTGTTTTTCAGTCTTCCGGATAGAGGATCTGACGCAGACGCTTCAGGGTCTTGACGTCGTGCTCGTTCAGGCGCATGTTGGCCTTCGTGGCGGCGCCGTCCGGCTGGCGCAGAACGATCTCCACCACCGTGCCCTCGCGCAGACCGCGGTCGGCGCAGTAGCGCACGAAGGCGGGGAACTTCGGGTGGTCGGTTTCAAAGGTTTTCAGGTCGGACTTCAGCCGCAAAAATTCCGCAGGGTTCATTTTTTATCCTCCTCACACCATTGGGCCCAGATCTCCGGGCAGTAGCCCGCCGTGGCCCGTTTTCCGTTTCGCACCACCGGGGTCTTTACGAGCCGGGGGTCGTCAAACACATAGTCTTCCTTGGTCCGGACGTCGTCGGTATGGCGCAGCAGATCCAGGGCAGGGGAACGGCTGTCCCAGTTGATGAGCCGGTCGACGCCGCCCACCGCCCGCAGGACGCTGTCGAACTCGCCGCCGGAGAATCCGTAGCGGTTCAGGTCGATGCGCTGGAAGGGGATCCGGCGCTCCTTGAAGAAGCGTTCGGCCTTTTTTGTGTCGAAGCACTTGGACGTGCCGAAGATCTGAATGTTCACAGATAGGTTACCTCCATCAGACACAGCCCCTGGGGCGGCGCGGTGAAGCCCGCCTCGGCGCGTGCCGCGCCGGAGAGCAGCCGGGGGATGTCGTCCGCCGGGCGCTCTCCCCAGCCGATCTCCAGAAGGGTGCCGGCCATGATGCGGACCATGTTGTAAAGAAAGCCGTCGCCGGTGACGGTGAAGTGCAGCTCCGGTCCGACCCGCGTCACCTGCGCGCGGTCGATCGTGCGGACGGTGGATTTGTTTGTCCGGCCCGTATGGAAGGCGGCAAAATCGTGGGTCCCGGGGAATGCGCCGGCCGCCGCCGACATGGCGTCGGCGTCGGGAATGCGCTCCGGGCAATAGCAGTACCGGCGCTCGAAGACGCAGGGCGCGTCCGAGGCCCAGATGCGGTAACGGTAGGTTTTCCGGCTGGGGGTCAGGCGGGCGTGGAAGCGCGGTTCGGCGGGCTCCACGGACAAAAGACCGATATCGTTCGGCAAATGCCGGTTGACATAATCCAAAATTTCCCGGGGGCTTCGGTCGCCGGAGAGCTGCACCGAGGCCACCTGGCCCAGGGCATGGACGCCGGCGTCGGTGCGGCCGCTGCCATGGATCTGCACGCTCGTGCCCTCCATACGGCTGAGCACGGCTTCGATCCTGCCCTGGATGCTCTGTTTATCGCCGGGCAGGCGCTGCCAGCCCCGGTAGCGGGTGCCGTCGTAAGCCAGGGTCAGCTTATAGTTCATATTCCATTGCCTCCTGCATTGCCTCCCGCCGGGTGTCGGCGGAAAACAGGAATTTGCCGTTTTCGTCAAAAACCTCCACATGACCGCGGATAAAGAGAAAGCTCATGGCGCGCCTCCTGCAAAGAAATGTGCAAGGCCTCGGCGAAGGCCGAAGCCCTGCACATGAACATCGCTGTCCTAATGCAAGAATAACGCTTTTACTGTCCCATAAAACGGTCAGGCGACGCCTTTGCGCACGAGGCTGCTCAGACGCACCAGGATCGTGGCGGCCTGGGCGCGGGTGGCGACGGCCTTCGGTGAGAGCTGCTGGCCGCCGGTGCCCTTGATGAGGTTGGTGCCCACCGCCCACTGCATCGGATCGTGAGCATAGTCTGAGACGACCGCGGCGTCGGTAAAGCTGTCCAGCGAGCCGAAGAGCGAGGAATCCGCCGCGCCGCGCAAATCGCTGTAGTTGTAGAGCATGGTGGCCATCTGTTCCCGGGTGATGGGCGCGTTCGGCTGGAACTCGAGCTCCGTGACGCCGTTGACGATTCCGGAGGCATAAGCCCAGCATACGGCGTCATAGTACCATGCGTTCGGCGCAACGTCCATGAAGGGGATATCCCCTTCCCCCCAGGGCTCCCCCTCCAGGCGATAGAGCACCTGTGCAAACATCGCGCGGGACATCTGGGCGTTGGGGCGGAAGCTGCCGTCACTGTAGCCGGCGAAGATGCCCTCGTCCGTGGCGGTTTTCACGTCGGAGAAGAACCAGTCGGATTTGTAGACGTCGGTGAACAGATCCGGCACCCGGGGCGGAAGGACCGTCCCCTGCTCCCAGCGGGCCTTGGCCTTGACCAGGGAGCGGGTGCAGATGGTGCTGTCGTAGATGCGGTTGCCCGCCTCGTCGTACCAGCCCGCGAAGCGGTAGCCGCTGCGCGTGGGGGTGGGCAGGGGCTTGAAGGCGCTGTAGGGCTGCCCGCGGAAGGTGTAGAGCCGGGGGTAGGCCGCCTGGCCGCCGTTGGCGTCGAGCCAGATGGCGCCGTAGGGCACGTCGTTTTCTATGTAGTCGGACCGGGTGTACTTCCCGTAGAAGAACATGTAATTGTCGCGCATGCGGCGGTTCATCGTGCCCTCCCAGGGCTCTCCGCCGACATTGATCCAGTTGCCCAGGGTGTTGAGCAGTTCCAGCTCCGAGCACTGGCCCTTGCAGGCCCGGATGATGAGCTTGGGCAGATCATAGCCGCTGTCCATCCAGCAGCCGCCGAGGCAGTAGGTCAGAGAGACCATGCAGTCGAACTGACTCTGCTTGGGCTGGACGCCGTTGACACGGCAGAAGCGGTTGACCTCGTCCTCCGCCTGTCCGAGGAAGCGGCGGAGCAGGGCGTCAGCCTCCGCCTCGGTGATGCCGTTGGGATATTCGCTTTCACCGCAGGTGCTGCCGTAGCCGATGGAATAGTGGCCGAAGTCCCAATACTTTTTCGACTCGAAACCCTCACACTGTTTAATGAATTGAATCAGCGGTTCGCTGCTTTTCATCGCTTTATAGTCGGCCTGTGCGATCAGTGGAACGGCCGTGAGCAAGAGGCAGAGCGTCAGAATGAGGGCTGAAAATTTTCGTATGTTCATCTTGACACCTCCTGACATCAATTTGTTACTAATTGTAATGAAATTATAACAAAAAATCGGAAAATGTCAAGAAAAATTTTACGTATGCCCAAAAAGAATAGAATAACCCAATATTTTGGGCACAATTACTGTAAACAACGCCAAATAACAGAATATATTGTGGTCGATCAGAAAAAATGCACAATAAACGATTAAAACGGCATTTCCCAGAAAAACCCGGGAATCTCCAATTTTTCGGGAGAGAAATTCAATAAAATCCAAAAAATGGCTAAAAATCCAAGAATCCCGGCGCAGAGCTGTGCGCCGGGATTTTTTGTTGGAAAATCGGCCGAAAATCAGTAAAGCTGCTCCAGCATCCAGGCCAGGATGTCCTTCTGCACAGTCTCGCGGCCCTCCTCAAAGAGGATCTCATGGCCCATACCCGGATAAAGCCGCAGCGTAAGGTTGAGCATGCCGGCCTTTTCAAAGGCTTCCATGGTCTGGCGGACGCCCTCGCCCATATTGCCCACGGGGTCGTCCTGGCCGGAGGCGAAGAGCACCGGCAGGGTCTTGATCATTTTGTCAAGGTTGCGGCTGCTCTGGATCATGCGCAGACCGTCGATCATGTCCCGGGCAAGACCGTTGGTCAGCGGGAAACCGTCCAGCGGGTCCTCGGGATCGCCGCTCAGGGGCGCGGCGCCTTCCGGGGTGAAATACTTTCTGTAGGCGTCGAGGAGCAGAGACTGGATCTTTTCGCTGACGGCCTTCTCGCCCTGGATCCGCACCAGGGTCTCCGTCAGCGCCTTGCCCGCCTCCAGCATCGCCCGGTTCTGCCAGGCGGTACCCAGGGCGACGGCCCCGCGGATCCCGCTGTTGGGATAGCGGAACAGGAAGGTCCGGACCATGAACGAGCCCATGGAGTGGCCGATCAGATAGTAAGGCGTCCTGGGGAATTCTTCCCGGGTGTTCTCAAAGAGGGTATGGGTGTCGGCCACCGCCGCCTCCCAGCCGCCGGCGAAATAGCCCCGGGCGCCCTTGTCGCCGACGGATTTGCCGTGGCCCATGTGATCCTCGCCGACGACCGCCAGGCCGCGTTCGTTCAGAAATTCGGCAAAGGGCGCATAGCGCTCGACGGATTCCGCCAGGCCGTGGACGATCTGCACCACCGCGCGGATGGGACCCTCGGGGACCCAGCGGCAGGCGCGGATCTGACCCTCGCCCCTGGAGGGATAGTAGAATTCTTCCATGGTTTTCACCTCGTCGTATGGTTCAGATGTTCGATCAGTGCCTCCGCGCTGCGCATCCCGTCCACGGCGGCGGAGATGATGCCGCCGGCATAGCCGGCGCCCTCGCCGCAGGGGTACAGGCCCCGCAGGGGACTCTGGCGGTCGTCGCCCCGCACGATGCGCACGGGGCTGGAGCTGCGGGTCTCCGGGGCGGTGAGCACGGCGTCGGGATCGTCGAAGCCGGGCATCTGCGAGCCCAGGAGGGGCAGGGCCTCGGCAAGCGCGTCCGTAATGCGCTCCGGCAGGACGGCGTGCAGATCGCAGAGGGTCACGCCGGGGCGGTAACTCGGGGTAACTTTGCCGAATCGCGCCGTGGGTCTGCCGGCGAGAAAATCGCCCACAGTCTGGGCAGGCGCATGGTAATGATTGCCCCCGGCTTCAAAGCACCGGCGCTCGATCTCCCGCTGCCAGCGAATGCCGCCCAGGGGGGATGGGTCGGGGAAGTCCCGGACCGGCAGGGAGACCAGCAGGGCGCTGTTGGCGTTCTCGCCGTCCCGGGCGTGGAGGCTCATGCCGTTGGTCACCACGCCGCCTTCCTCCGAGGCGGCGGCGACCACCTGGCCGCCGGGGCACATGCAGAAGGTATAGACGCCGGTGCCGCCGGGCAGATGACAGGATAATTTATACGATGCAGCGGGCAGATTGGCACGCGCGCGCCCGTACTGGGCTTGATCCACGGCGTTCTGCGCGTGCTCGATGCGCACACCCATGGCGAAGGGCTTGGGTTCCAGGGCCACGCCCGTATCCAGGAGCATGGCGAAGGTGTCCCGGGCGCTGTGGCCGGGGGCCAGGAGCAGAGCCTCGCAGTCGATGCGCCCGTTTCCGCCGGGGGTGTGCACCTCAACGGCGCGGAGCGTGCCGTCGGCACAGATCAGCCCGGTAAGCTGATGACGTAGCCGCACCTCGCCGCCCTTCTTTTCAATGCGTTTGCGCAGGTTCTGCACCACGGTGACAAGGTAATCGGTGCCCACGTGGGGCTTGGCGTCATACAGGATCTCCTCCGGCGCGCCGAATTTGACCATCTGGCGCAGGACCCAGGCGATGCGCTCGTCCCGGATGCCGGTGTTCAGCTTGCCGTCGGAGAAGGTGCCCGCGCCGCCCTCGCCGAACTGGACGTTGCTCTCGGGATCGAGCTGCCCGGCGGTCCAGAACGCCTCCACCTTCTCCCGGCGGGTGACGGCGTCGTCGCCCCGCTCCAGCACGATGGGGCGCAGGCCCGCCTCGGCCAGCACCAGGGCGGCGAACATGCCCGCCGGGCCGAAGCCCACCACGACGGGGCGGGTTTCCGGGATCCCGGCGGCCTTCGGCGGCTTGTAGTACCGCTCGTTCACGGGCTCTGCCTTCCGGCAGCGGCGCAGCACCTGGCGCTCGCCGGAATGCAGGGTCACGTCCAGGGTGTAGAGGATGCGGATGTCCGGCTTTTTGCGGGCGTCGATGGATTTTTTGCGAATCTGCATGGAGGCGATCCGGTTTGCCGGGATGCCCAGGGCCGTGGCGGCCAGATACAGCAGCTGGCTCTCATCCTGCTCCGGGGTGAGGACGATATCTCGAATGCGGATCATGATTCTGCCTCCCCGCAGGCGCTTTCGCCCGCCAGCGCGCCGGATGCCCAGGCCCACTGCAGGTTGAACCCGCCGCAGTCGCCGTCGACATCCAGCACCTCGCCGGTGGCGTAGAGGCCGGGCGCCAGACGGCTTTCCAGCGTGTTCGGGTCAAACTCCGAGGTCGCGATGCCGCCGGCGGTGACCTGGGCCTGGCTCAGATCCATGGCCCCCAGCACCGGCAGGCGGAACTGCTTGATCCCCGCGGCGATGCGCCCGTAATCCTTTTCTGTAAGACTGCCGCAGGACTGCGTCAGCGTGAAGCCCCGCTCCCGCAGGACGGTGCGGCCCAGACGGTTGTGCAGAAGGCCGGTGAGAAGGTCCTCCAGCGGAAGCCCGGGGAAGCGGACGCAGCGCGACCGCAGGTGTTCTTTGATTGCTTCCCCGCCGAGGCAGGGGCACAGATCCAGCATTGCGGTCAGGCCGTTTTGCCCGGCGCAGGCCCGGGACAGGTCGAAGACGCAGGGGCCGCTGACGCCGAAATCGGTGAACTGCACCTCGCCGGTCTGGACGGCCAGAACGGCGTCGTCCCGCAGCAGGGTGACCTTTGCCCGGGCGCGGACGCCCTTGCAGGCCCGCACCCAGGTGTTGTCCGTGCGCAGCTGCACCAGGGCGGGATAGAGCTTCGTACAGCGGTGGCCCAGGGATTTGAGCAGGTCGTAGCCCGCACCGGTGCCGCCGAGCTTGCCGCCGGCCAGACCGCCGGTGGCTACGATCACCCGGTCGAGCCGGTCCGCGCCGCCGTCATAGCGGACGGTGAAG
>JAEEGL010218406.1_pt1 | contig 24488 bp, 11 predicted proteins | sample 9134231 | NCBI WGS metagenome assembly JAEEGL01 (sample SAMN16246548, study PRJNA631951) | gut metagenome | biome: gut microbiome; feature: rumen; material: fiber-attached | host: Bos | place: Iran: Karaj | collected 2018-10
CAACCTAAATATAATCTTATAAAAGCAAATAAACATCAATACCATAAAAATTTATAATATAAAAATGTTTAGATTTAAATACAAAAAAATGTTTTTTTAAGTAGAGGATATTATGTTTCTGTTAAAACAACAAGAAATAATAAATTCAAAGCAATAAACAGACTAATAGAGTACATTATTTAAAATCAAATAAGAGAAAAAAGAAAATTAAATATAATTTAATTCCATTAAATTTTTAAATAATAAAGAAAAAAGTAAAGATAAAAAAGAATATTGTTTAGTAAAGAATAAATCCACCAACCACTCAACGGCAAATACTTCAAAAATAAGTAATGAAAAAATATTTTTATCAGGAAATAATACCACTAAAATTGAAAAAGTCTTTCATATATATTTTGATCTTAATAATTTATAAAATAGACCAAAAAGTAGTAAAAAATGTTTTTTTAATAATATCAACAATAAAAAGACTAAAAATCTGAAAGATTTGAAAGTTGAATTAAATGAAATTTTACAAAGAAAAAAGAATAGTAAAAGTTCATGAGCAAATAATTTAAGAGGAGATTAAAATATAATTTACAAAATCCTTTAAGTATTTCAACTGGTTTATCAATTAAATACATAAATAAAAAAATAAAAGATAAATACAAATAAATTTGATTGTTTGTTGGAATTGATTATAAAATTTAGTTGACATACATTTTGAATTTTAATAAATAAAATTAAAAATAATTGTTTATTAATTGTAAAAAAATTTTATATCTCAATTTAAAATTAATTCAAAAACATTATATAAAAATAAAAAGAGTCAATGTCCCAAGAACAAGAAAGAGATACAACATTTAACAACAATTTCCAATCTCGTGGAAGAGGAAGAGGAACTTTAGCACAAAGAGGAGGACGTGGAAATGGACCACGTAGAAATTATTTTGGTTTTCCAAGAAGAAATTTCTCAAGAAGAGGAGGATTTAGAAATCAATTTAGAGGAAGAAATTTTGGTTTTAGAAATTTTAATAGATTTGGAAGAACAACAAATTATAGAAGATTATATCTTTGGAATTTATATCCATTCATTAGAAGACAAGAATTATATTCTTTATTTAGACAATGTGGAAGATTAATTCAATGTAATGTAAATTATAATCAGAATGGAAGAACTAGAACAGCTTTCTTACAATATTTTTTTCCTCAAGATGCAAGAAGAGCATTAAGACAATTTAATGGATATATGTATAGAGGATATACTATAAGACTCAGTTATAGAAGACCATTTTCATTTGGTTTTGGAGCTAGAACAATTAATACCAGATTTAATAATAATTTATTTAGAAGAGGTCAAAGAAGAATGGTTTTTAGAAGAAATCCAAATAGAAGAACTGCATTTAGAAGAAGAAGACAATAAAGTTTTAGTTTAATAGAGAAAAAGAAAAAAAATTAAAAACTTAAATAATCTAAAAATATTCTTTTAAAAAATGGTAAATTAAACCTAAAAAAATTTTTAATTTTTTTTTAATCACTTAAATTATATATCCCAAAAATAAAATGAAAATTTAAAATATTAATCAAAAAATAGAAATTAAATTATAAAAACAAAAAAATATGAAAATTTGCTTAAAATATTTTATTAAATATAACTTTAACGATATCTTCTAAGAACAACAGCATTTCTTCTTTTCCAATTAGCTCTTTGAGAAGGTCTATTCTTATTATCGTTAACACCTTTTTTCCTAAGCCCTCTATTTTTCTTTCCAGCAGAAGTGAGTCCTCTTTGTTCTCTTCTTTTATGTGGAGGTTTAGCAATCCAATTGATTTTAGCGTCTCTTCTAATAGCTTTATGGAAAGTATCAACCAAAATTACCTCAAAGAATTTATAAGTAGCATCTTGACCAACCCAATAAGAATTTAAAACTCTTAAACTAGGAATTCTTTTTCCAACTCTTTGTTCAGCAATCACTTTTAAAGATTTTGTTCCTTTAACACCAACAACTCCTTGAGTTTTTGGTTTTCCATTTATAATACCTTTAGCAACTGGTTTCTTTCTTCCTCCTCTTCTTATTTTTATTCTATATATTACAAATCCTTGTTTTGCTTTATATCCTAATTTTCTTGCTTTCTCTGGACGAGAAGGACGAGTACAACGATGAATTGCTGGAAGTTGTCGATATTCCCATGTACGCATACGAAGAACAAAACGCATTAAATCACTTTGCTTCTTTTTCCATATTTCTTCTAGATATTTGTATGCTCCCATTGATTTTGAATAGATATATTTTTTTCCTCAAATTTAATTATTAATTTTTTTGGAAATAATAAATTAATTATTTATTATTTATTAAGCATTAAATTATTATTTATTTATTAATTAATTCTAATATTGATATTTTATTCTCTCTAATTCTCTTTTTCTTTATATTATGTTTGTGTCCTTTCTAAAACTTATTTTTTATTCTTCATATTTATATTTATAATTATCAAATTTAAATTATTTAATTCTAAATAAATAAATGTTGATTTTTCACAATAAGTTTAAATATTAATTTAAAAATTAATGTATTTTTTACTATATTAAATATGGAAGATTAACTTAAATTAAATATTTTTATATAATTCAATGATTTTGATTTAATATTTAAATGATTTTTTTATAACATAAATATATATGCATAATAAGTCTCAGCAAAAATTTAGTATTTTTTTGTTGGAAAATATTTGAATTTAATAAAAATATAATTATATTTTGAATTTTTAAAAGATTTTTTAGTTTACTGCCAAAAGAAGACTTATAATTATAAGAATCCTAAAAATTTATTTCCTTTTTAACATTAGAAAAATAAAAAACAAAAGTGAAAAATATTAAATAAATATTTAAAAAATAAAATATTAAAAAATAATTAATTTGAGGGAGCATAAATAAATCATATTTAAATATCTAATTCATTAAAAGTATATATATAAAATAATTATAGCAAAAAGAAAAAAATGAACTACACTAAAAACGATGTGAGAACAAAAACCCACGAAAACACAACAGAATCCGGTTATGGAGAAATGATATATATGGAACCAGGTCCAAATGCGGTTATGTCTCCAGTGATAACAGAAGGTCGTCAGACTTTGGGACCTCGTGGATCAAGTCCAGAAGGATTATCAAAGAATAAAATATCGACAGTAAAAGTAGATTTAAGAGAACAATCACCTCAAGGAGATCGTCCAATTAAATCATTAGTAGTGGCAATACCATCAAGAGGAACAAGTGAAGAAATGATGGAAAGATCACCTAAAGTAATTAATTTTGGAGATTCAAGTGGAGAATATAATATTAGAACAACAAATGTGAGAAGAAGTCCTAAAGGAGGAATTTATCAAACATTTACAAATATTGAACAAGGAAATATCGCAATGGACCAACCTATACAATATAGTGGGTTTCAACCAATGGATAATATGTATCAAATGGGTAATGATTCAAATATTATGATCGGAAATCAAAATAGACAAAGTCCTCAAGGGAGTATTTCTTATTCTATGAATCCTAGAGAAGGAAGAGATCCTATGATTAGAGGTATGAGTCCAAATAATCAAAATATTGATGAAATAAATTCTAGTGTTGATAAATCTTTTGAACCTCAGGTTCAATTGAATAATTTAAAAAATGTTCTGGGTAATTCAGTGAGAATGCCAATTCAATATCAAAACGATAATTTGACAATGGGAAATATGGGAATGAATATGAATATGACTGATGTATTACCATCCCAAACAATGAATAATAATAGAATGATTCAAACATCTGAAATAAAATATAATAATGCAACATATAATAATATGACAATGGGAGATGTGAAAAATTTAGTAAAGAGATTTACAAAAGTATATGATCCTAAAAAGACAAAAGAAGGGACATTAATAAATGAAAATCAAATAATTATCCCAGGAGCAAATGATGATGTGTTCAAAGGACGATATAGAGTCCTTCAAAAAATGAATCGTTTAAGTAATATACTCCTCTCAAAGCGAGTGGAATATTCCCCAGAACGTGAAGAAAGATCCTTTGAGGAACAAAGAAGAACTTTTGATAGACATACTTTAAATAAAAGTACATTACAAAAAAAGAGATTTACAGTTAGTAGAAGTCCAGAAAATAAATTTTTATATTTATCACTGGCAATGTTATCAAGTAAAGGACCAAATACAGAAGACAGAATAATATTAAGAAGAATGAGATTTGAAAAAGGAGGAGTTGTTGATCTTGCTCAAGAAAAGAGGAAAAAAGGAGAAAAAGTTGTTATTAAAAATGCAAGACAAGCTGCAAAAATAAGAGGAAGAAGTTTTATTAATACCAATCCTAAATTTAGAGAAAAAGCTGCTAAATTAATTCAAGCTTGGTGGAGAGAATTAAAAGAAATTTATAATGAGAGATTAAATATGATTATTAAAATACAATCTTTTTGGAGAGGCAGATGGGTTAGAAAATATATGTATGATATATTATATCTTAGCTTTATGTATCAAAGTTTTTGTCAAATTATTCAAAAGGTTTTAGTGAGACATGTAAGACCTTATGTTTTTTATAAATTAACTGAAGAACAAAAAAAATCTAAAAATTTATTAAAAAATTTATTATTGAAAACTAATAGATGGAATATGTTAAGAATTAAACCATATTTAGATAGATGGGTTAATTATATCAGAAAATTTCAAGTTAGAAATAATAAAGGAAGACAATTGTTTGATATCAGAAACAATAACGAACAAAAAAAGAATAAATTAATAAAATATTTTGATAAATGGTCCTTACTTACTAAATTATTTAATAATGCAAATAATGCTGATATTGCTAACAAAGAAAAAAATAAATACATTGGGGCAAATAAAATTATAGATGGATTAAAAAAATTAACTAAAAGAAATGCCTTTAAAAGTACTAAAACTAAAATTTTAGAACATTTAAAAAAAGAAGCTAAAAATAAAGCATTGAAAAATTTAGTTACAAATAAAAAATTTGATAATAATAAATTAAAAATATATTTTGATCGTTGGAAAAAGAAAGAAGATAATGTTAAAGTGGCATCATTAAAAAGGAAATTATCAACAAAAATTTTAACAAATGAAATAAATAAAATAGAAAAAGATAAATTAAAAGATGCATTTCATGCAATAATAAGAAGTAATCCAAAACCAAATGTAATAGAAAAAATAATAGTTCAAGAAAGAATTATAGAAAAAGAAGCAAAAGAAAAAAGTTTTAATAATTCTTTATTTAAAGGAGCTGAAATGTTAGAAAAGGCAATTTTTAGACTTACATTTAAATATCCTTTAGATGCAATAGATGATAAAGTGAATGGAGAAAATATGACTGATAAGTTATTAAGATTAATTAAAATTAGAGAAAAAGTTTATAAATATATTTTAAAAAAATATTTTAATAAATGGACTCATCGAACAGATAAAAAAGGAGATAAAAATATAATGAATTCTTTTATTGCAAGATTAATGATAAATTATGCTAATAAATTAAAAAATAGAATTTTAAACAAAAAATTAAATCAATGGAAAAATAATTCAATACCAAAAATCACTGAAGAAGATACAATAAAAAAAATAAAAAAATTAGATGATTTTTCAAGAACACTTTCAAAAAAATCAACTAAAAACTTTGGTAAAGAATTTATAGAAAATTTAAAATCAACCAAACCAGTTCCAAGAGTATTTCAAAAAGCATTAAAAAAAATAATAGATAATTACTTTAATAAAGATACAAATAAATTAAGACATTACTTATACAAATGGAAAGATCAAACAAGAAAAATGGAAATATATGATTTAAAATTAAAATATTTATTAGCTATAGGGGGAAGAAATGATTTAAATAATAAAAAATTAACATTAGGAAGAGCAGTTCATAAATGGTTGATGAATTTAAAAGAAAATCAAATTGTTACAAAAATTCATCAAACTACATTAAAAGACAATAATAAAAATATTGCAGCTTTATTAATAAAAAGTTTAAAGAGAAATTTATTAAAAAATGATAAAGACTCAATATTAAGAAAAGCTCTTAGAACTTGGTTAAAAAAAATAGGAAATATTCATAAAGTATATAATAATTCTATTAAAGAAGCAATAGATCATCTTTTAAGAGCAAATATATTAAAAAATGGGAGAGATTTATTGCATAATAACAAAGGGAAAATAGTTTTAATATCAAAAAAGAGAGAATTAAAAAATTTATTACCATATAGAAGAAGATATGAATTAATATTATTATTACATTATATATTAAAATGGAAAAATCAAATGTTAGCAAAAAGAGCAGCAGCAACACATAGAGCATATAGAAAAAACTTTTTAAATAGTATGTTCAGTAAAAAAGATAAAGAAAGATTAATAAGAGCAATTTATAAATGGAAAGGAAATTGCAAAAGTAAAATTAGTCATATTCCAACTTTATATGGTTTAAAACAATTAACTAAAACTTTATGTAAAGATGCTTTTGAAAAAATAAAAAATACTCCTTCTAAAAAACCAGTTGATATTGAACAAATAAAAAAAAGTGGAAAGACTGTTACTCAAGCTTTAATGGAAGGAGATATTAATATGGCAAGAGTGATTGCTTTAAGAAAAATTTTCTTAATGAATTATTTAAATAAATGGAGAAAAAATATTAAGAGAGAAATTTCAGCTGAACAAGAAGAAGAAAAAAAAGAAGTTAAAAATATTCAAGTTAAAAAATTTTTAAAAGGTCCTATTCTTAGAATATCAAAAATTCCTTTAAGGAAATATTTTAATAAATGGAGAGATAATGTAAAAGATATTTCAAATATTGATATTCAAAGAATAATTTATATGAAATTAGTAAAGAATATATATGATAAATATTTAAAAGATGTAATGAGAAAAAATTTATTTAAATGGAAAAATTCAATTCATAAAACAAATAAAAATTTATTAGATGGAAGAAAAGCAATTAATTTATTAAGGAAAATAATTACTCAACCAATTTTTGATGTTTTAAAAACAAAAATAACAGAAATTGAAAAAACAGAAAAGAAAAAAGAAGATATTTCAAAAACTTTAAGAAATTTATTTATACATAGAAATACAAATAAAAATAAAATCGATTTAAGCAAATATTTAAATAAATGGAAACAAGTATTAAGTGGAGATAATGAAACAAAAATTAAAACTTCATTATTAGTGAATCTTGCAAGTTCTCAAAACAGAAAAAAGAAAGATAATGCTATAAATCGTTTAAGAGAAGTTTTATTAAAATGGAGAATAAAAATAAGTCCTCAAGAAAGTGTTTCATTAGATAAAATTAAGAAACTTAGAGAAGGAATGGAACAATTAAATAATGTATTAAAAAGACCACATAGTCAAAATATATTTAATGAAATTAAAACTAGAACTAAAAGAGTTGGAGGAAGTAAAATTTTAAGTAAAATTATAACAAAAATAACTCCAAAAGTAAAAAATAATATTTTAAGAAAATATTTCAATAAATGGAAAGAAAGATTACAAGATGATATTAAAATAGTAAAAAAAATAAATAAATTAGTAGAAAATGTTTTTACTAATCCAGATATTTTAGAAAAATTAAGATTGAAAAAAAATAAAACAAATCCATATAAAGACTTACCAAATATTTTAAAAGAATTATATAAAAATAAAGTAAATAAAGCACAAAAAATAATAGATTTCTTCAGATCAATTAAACCTAGAAAAAATGATAAAATTGAAATAAGAAATAAGAAATTAAATTTAATAATAAAGAGAAAAGATGATTCTTTAAAATTAAGACATTATTTCTTTAAATGGATTAGAATTGCAAGAATGCAAAAAGCATTTGAAGATGCTTTAATTATTAGAAAATTCTGTAAAATAAAAGTTAAACATGTTAATAAGAAAAAAGTGAATATTGAAGAATTTGTTGAAATTCTAAAATATTATATTCTTAAAATTATATTTGATAAATTACATATTGGAGGAAAGAAAAAAAGAAATACAACAGTTTTATTAAAAATAATTTCTAAAAATGAAATGACCAACAAGAAGAATTTAAAAGAAGCTTTTCTAAAATGGAAAAATTTAATTCCTGTTTTAAAAAAAATAGATGCAGCAACGAAAATTCAAAGTAATTTAAGAGGATTAAAAACAAGAAAAAGTAAACAAAATTATAATAAATCTTTAAACAATTTGAAATTGCTTTATCTTAAAAAAGATACAAATAACATAGATTATTTAAGATCATATTTAATGAGATGGCTTCTTAATTCAAAAAGAATTCAAACTGATATATATTTAAAAAAAATTCAAAAATTTTTAAAAGAAAAGAAAGTGCATTATACAGTTAAAATTCATACAAATAAATTAAAAGATTTCTTTAGAAGATTATTAATTAAATTTATTATTAGTGGATTTAAACATGTTACAAAAACACATAAAGATAATAAAAATTTCGATGAATTACTCAATACTTTAATTAAAATTTTTACTAAAAAATCATTTGATGATTTAACTGTGAAAATGCAAAATAAAAATAGATTAATTTCATTGAGTAAAATAATTCCAAAAATAAGGGATATTCTTAAACATTATTTTATTCCTTTATATTTAAAAAAATGGAAAGAAATTGCAATTGATAAAAGAGATGAAAAAACAAAAATAATTCAAAACTTTTTAAGAAGTAAAAAAAGACAAAAAACTTTAACAATAAAAAAAGTAAGGAAACAAAAACTTACTGTTGATTTAGAAAAATTTGTAAAAAAGAAATCAGAAATAAATGATGATATTTTAAGAAGATTTTTGAAAATTTGGTTTTCAAAATCAAGAAAAACATTATTAAATGAATTAGCAAAAAAAATTCAGAAATTTATGCATAAACAAAAATCAAAAAAGCAAGAAGTTAAAAAAGTAAGTAATAACAAAATTAAAAATCTCTTTATAAAATATATAATAAATCAAATAAAAGAAGTATTACAAGAATCAAATAAAATAACAAATAAATATGAAGAAGCATTAAAAAAAATAATGGGAATTGATAAAAGATATATGACAAATAATTTATTATTATTTGCACATGATAAGATTAAAAGAGAAGTATTATTAGATGTTTTTAATTCAAATATTAAAAGAGATAATAAAGAACTTTTAAGAAGATATTTATTAAAATGGAGAGATCATAAAGATTATTATTTAGATAGAGTTAAAAGATTACAAAAATTTTTTAGAAAAACTCATCATTTAAAAAAACAACAAATTATAATTAAAACACATGATAAACTTCTTTCTATATTTATTAAACATGATGAAAATTTAAGAGAAATTAAAAGAAGTATATTTAGAAAATGGCAATTAAGAAATCAATTAATTAAATGTAATGATTCTTCAATGATTATACAAGAATTTATTCTTTCAAGATTATTTAAAGTATTAAGAGATAAAATTTCTCATTTCTTTGTTCATCTTTCTAAAAAAATAATAGAAAGAAAATTAAATCAATTAGCTAAATTTAGAAATTTAAGAAAAGCTCTTATTCATACTTATTTAAAACGTGTTATTAAAAAGAGTCAAGATAATCATAATAAAGATATTATAACTAATACATTAAAAAAAACTTTAGAATCAAAACATTTTAAAATTAAAGATATATATTTAAGAAATATTTTAAGAGATTGGTTAAGAAGATCAAAAGAAATAACAAATCAATTTAATAATGCAGCAACAAAAATTCAAAATTTATTTAAAACAAAAAAAACAAGAAAAGAAGTAGAAAAGAAAAAAAGTGGTTATAATTCATTGAAAAATATTGTTAATGTAAAACTAATTCCTAAAAATCCTAAAAACCCAATTAGAATTTATTTATGGAAATGGTTAACAAATACTAAAAAATTAGGTGCTATTGAAATGTCTAATAAAATTAAGAAAATGTTTAAAAAAGTGAAAAAAGTTGTTAATAATCAAAAAAAAGAAAAAAATGATAAAAATATTGTAAATGGTGTTGATATATTAAATAAATATAATCCAAATAAGAAATATGCTTTTGATTTATTTAAAAAATATGTTAAGATGATTCTTCTAAATTCAATTCTTAATAATTTAAAAGAAAATAGGAAAAAGAATATAGAAGATTTTTTAAAGAAATTGCAATCTAACGCTAAAGAAAAAAAATTAAATGGTTTAATAAATGTTAATAATAATTTATGGAAACAATTAATTAAAAATGCAATTAAAAAATGGAAAGAAAAAAAAGAAGAAATTAAAAAAGATGAAGAAAAAAAAGAAGAAGAACAAAAAAAAGAAGAAGAAAAAAAACAAAAGAAAACAAATAATTTAACATCCTTTGTGAAAAAGAAAGATGAAAATAATAAGAATATATTAGACATAGCATTAAAAATATGGAAAAGAAATGCAGCACAAATAAAATTAGAAAATGCATCACAAAAATTAAAAAAGTATTTATCAAATAAATTAAAGAATTTAAAAACAAAAAATAATTGGAAGAAATTATTTGATTTATTAAAAGACAAAAAAAATAAAAAAGATAAAAGAAATATTTTAGGAAAATTATTATTAAATGGAGCATTAGATATATTATCAAAAACATTAAGATCAAAATCAAGAAAAGAAACCTTAAATGATGTAAATAGAAAAACAAAAAAAATAAAAAAAATGAAAACTTTAGATTCAGCATTAAATGGAGCAAATGATAAAAATTCAAATTTCCTTTTAAGACAGTATTTAAATAAATGGTTAAATATAAAAAAAAGAATAAATCAAAAGGAAAATGCAACTTCAAAATTAATAGAAGAATTAGATAAAATAAATAAAAGAAATGCAATTAATTTATTAAATGCTGCATTTTTAATTAAAAAACTTCTTCATGATATTCCATATATTAGAGCTTTAGATTTTATGAATAAACTTAAAGAAAAATATGAAATGAAAATGAAATTAAATGCATTAAAAAATTCACTTATAAAAACTAAAAAAGATCTTGATACTCAAAATAAATCTAATTTTATTAAATCATTATATAAATTATATTTAGCAAGAGCTATTGAAAAGATGATGAAAAAATTAAAAGAAATGGAAAATTTAAATAAATTAAAACATGGTAAAATTTTCTTAAAAAATTTAAAGCATGTTCATTATAAAAAATTAGAATATAGAGAAAAAATGAGGAAAGATGGAAGTAATGATTCAAAAAAAACTACATTACAATTTAAAGTTCATATTTCTTCTAAAAAAAGTAAAATAATGGATGAAGAAAATAAAAGTACAATAATTTATATTATTCCTCATTTAATAAATTGGTTAAATAAAAAAATAAAAGAAAGAAAAAAAAATGCATTTAAATCAATAATAAATGAAGATAAACATAGAAAATTTATAAAATATATGGAAGATAATGTATATAAAAAAATGAAGAAACCAAAAAATGACTTTTTAAATATTTTAAAAAATATTCAACACATATCTAAAACAAAAGGTCCATTAACAAATAAATTATATGAACTTCTAAGAAAATACATAATAAGAAAATGGATGAGTGAGTTAAATCCAATGTCAAGAGGATATAAATTATTTTATTTATTTAAATTATTATACATGTTTAAAGGAGTATCACAAAATCGTTATATAAGAGAAATAATACGTAAATGGCGTTTTGTATCATTTTCAAAAATAATGGCAAAAAGAAAATTAGAATTAATGTATAAAGACTTGCATGTATCATATCTTCAAATGGCAAATGAATTTTTTGGAGAAGAAGATAATATAAATTCAAGGACATTAATAAAAGAATTTGAAGAATTTGGAAATGGAATAGGAATATGGGGGAATGAGAATCCAAAAAGAATTCCAGAGGCATCATTTTGTCAGAAAGTTAATAGAAAATATGTTTTTGATCCAGTAGAAGTACAAAATGTAGATGGAATATATCCAGAAATACAGAAATTATATACTGAAACAAGTGAAATAAAAAGTCAATTAGTTACTCCAATGAAAAGTGCTCAAAAAGGAAAATCATCAAAAAAAAAAAATAATTATTATAATCAATTAAATAATGATGATGATGATTTAAATAATAATGTGTATTTACAAGATATGAGATTTGGAGCTTCTGCTGTTTCTGGTATTAGTTCTCATAGTGGAAGTAGAAGAACTCCAAAAAGAAAAGATAGAGATAGTGAAGATATTAAAGATAGTGGAAAAAAATTTTTTGGAAATAATTTCGATGATTTAGATTATTCTAGTAAAAATAATAGTGTCTATGAAGAAAGAAAAGATGATGATAGTGATAAAAAAGGTAGTTATAAAGTAAAAGAAAGAACTAATGGGAAGAAATAAATTCTTTTTCATATTTTTTTAATTATTTTTATTTAACATTTTTTGAATTGAAATTCAAATAAACATTTTTTTATTTTTATTTATAATATTTTTCATTAAGATAATAAATTCCGTTCTTTTTTTTAAACTTAATTTTTATTGAATTTTATCATAAATTTATTATAGAAGTTAATATTTCTCAAATGAACTCTTTGTATTCATAAAAAAAATAATCTAATTTCAAAACTAAGATTTAATGAGTTTATTAATAAAAAAACTATATTCTAATATAATGAAAAAATTGTTTTTATTTTTTTTAAAACATAGAAATGTCCTTATTAGATAAATTTTCTCCAGGAATTCTTCAAGGAAAAGAAGAAGAAGAAAATGAAAATAAAATAGATTTATTAAATATTAAATATATTCAAAGAACAGGATTTGCAAATGTTATAAATGATTTATGTGAAATGGGATATAATATAGATTCATTATCATATTTATTAGAAAATTATAAATTTACAACAGTTGAAGAAGCAATTAATTTACTTTCAATGAATGAAAATACTTTAAAATATAATCATAAATTTTATCCTTTGAAAAATCAATCTTATTGTGGAATTTGTAATGATAATATAAAAAAGCATGAAACTCAAAATTTAAAAACTGAAACAAGTAGTAATGAATGTTTAGATTCTTTAAATTCAAATGATAGAATAGATATTGATTCAAAATTAATATTAAAATCAATATCTTCTTATGATAATAATAAAAATATGATTAAAGAATATGGGAAAATAAATATTCCAATAGAAACTAAATTATCATTTGATAATCCAAATATATGTACAATATGTTATGAAAATTTATATAATAAAAATAATATATCTCATACTTGTCAACATTTTTTTTGTGATAAATGTATGAATACATATTTAACAAATAAGATAATAAATGGGGATGTTTTAAATATAAAATGTCTTTTAGGAGGTTGTCAAAGAATTTATTCAGATAAAGATATCAAATTAAATGTTAATTCAAGAATATATAAAAAATATAAAAATTTCAAATATCAAAAATTAATGTTATTAAATATAGAAAAACATTATGTTCAATGTCCTTATCCAGATTGTTCTGAATTTGTAGAAATCACAAATTTTAAAGATGAATTTGTAGAATGTGAAAATAAACATTATTTTTGTTATAAATGTAGATCATTAGATTATCATAGAAAATTTAAATGTCAAAATGATGATAAAATTTTATTATCAGAATTATATAATAATTATGATAAAAATAATTATAAACAATGTCCAAGATGTCAAATTTTAATTGAAAAAAATTCAGGATGTAATGAAATTAAATGTATTAATTGTGGATATATTTTCTGTTGGATTTGCTTAGAAAAATGTACTTCTGATCATTATAATATTTATAATTTTTCTGGTTGTCCTGGATTAAAAAATAAAGAAAATAAAAATAATAAATGCTTGAATTGTCTTACTCTTTTTTTTAGTTTTTTTTTGGCTTTTTTTTTATTTATATTTGTTATTGTATTTTTTTTTTGTTTTGGATGTTCATATGAATTTGTAAAATGTTATTATAATAAAAAAAAAAGTAATAGAAAATGTTTTATTATTATTTTATTAATTTTGTTAGGATTAATTTTACAACCATTATTTCTCATTTTTTATATTATGTATGGAATTGCTATAATAATAAAAAATTATTCTTGTTGTTTATGGTGTTTCATTTTATCAAAAAAAAAATAATTGTTTCATTTATTTAAAATAATAATATTTATTTTATTTTTTTAATTTTCTTAATTAAAAATAAAAAAGATAAATTTTTTCTTCTCTTTTTTCCTATCAACCATATAATTTTTTATTAAAACTTCTATATAAAAAAAAAATTACAATAAGGTAAATTAAAAAATTAATTTAAATAAAAAAAATGGAAATTGGAGATATTTTTGGTTGGGTGGGTTTAATATTATTAACAATATATTATTTATCACCCATAAAGGAATTTTATAAATTAATAGAAACAAAAATTACATATAAAGATTTCCAAGGAGAATTTTTATTAATATTATTTTTCAACTGTATATTATGGGGAGTATATTCTTTAAGAGAAGATTTAACTCAAATTTGGATTTCAAATTTTTTAGGTTGTTTAATAAATATAATTTTTATTATTATTTATCTTATTTTCTTAGGAAAAGAAAAAATTCATCTTTCATTAATTTATAATTTCATTCTAATTATTTTTTATATTCTATTATTTTATATTTTATATGCTATATTTAAAAATATTTATGTTGGAATTGCAGCAATAATTTTTAATATTTTAATGTCTGGAGTAAAAATTTATCTAATTTATAAAAAACAAAATAATATATTTCCTCTTATTTCTTCCATTTATAATTTTATTTTTAGTATGTCATGGACAATTTATGCTTTTTATCGCGAAGATACATTTTTAATTATTAATAATATTTTGGGTGTGGTTTTTTCTGTTTTAGAAATAGTTGTTAGGAGGATTTTTCATAAAAATAGCACAATTAAAAAAAGTGATGATAATAAAGAAATAAATAATGAAAATCAGAATGTTAATATTGCTCTTGTTAAAATATAAATTTAATTATATATTTAAAAAAAAAAGTAATTTTTATTATATTTAATATATAATAATATTAATTTTTATATTTTGAATAATTTTTTTTGAAAATAAAACTTATATAGAATCTAATGATTCTGTTCACCTTACTTATATATTAAAAATCATCATATTATTTTAAAAGCATTTAAATTTTTCATCATTTAATATTTTTATTTAATAACCAAAAATTAAAAAATTATTTGTTATTCAATAGTTCCTTGTGTAATTCTTTTCAAATAATTATTATGATATTTTTTCATATATTTTTCATCAATTAAAATTTGATCAGTAATAATTCTTTTATTGGTTTTTTTCTTAAAATCATCAATGTATTTTTTATTATTATGATAAAATAAAAATCTATCATTATCACTTGAAGGAAAAACTGAATGAACTCCACTTGAATTAGTAGGAAATTCTTTTTTAATTAAGCTATTTTGAAAAAGATTTTTTTTATCTTTATTTTTATAAACATTTCTACTATGTTTTTTTTCTTTCTTTTCTTTATTGATCTCAATAGAAATCATTTTTTTTGATTCGCTTTCACTTCTTTTATCCATTTTAATACTACTAATAGTAACTTGAACACCTAAATCATTATAATTATTATTTGATTTATTGACCATATCTCTGTATGATTTATTATTTACATTATTATTTGAATAATTTATTAAATTACTTTTTAAATAAATGCCACTATTATTATTTTGAAAACTATTGTTATCATATAAATTTATTGCACTTGTAATATTTCTATTTTTCTTATTTATAATATCATTGGTATTAGTTTCTTTTATATTTTTATTTTCAATTATTTTTAATTTAGAATTATTTTTATTATTAATTGTTTCATTATCTTTATCTTTATTAATTGAAATATTTAAATTTTGAAAATCTGATTTAATAATTTCTTTGTATAAATTTCTATTATTTGCAGATTTAATTTCTCTTCCAGTATAACCTTTTTTAATTTTAGAATTATTTCTAAAAGAATTAAAATTAATTTTATCTGGATTAATTTGATGAGAAATTTTAAATATAAATTGATTTTCAGTTAATCCATCATATTCATCATATTCTTTTCCTTCACTTAATATTATTTTTTCTTTTGGATTTTCTGGTTTTTTAATAGATCTTTCTACATATAAAAAAGGAATATTAGAATAAATTTTTCCTTCATTATTAGGAAATAATTCATTAATAATTAATTTTTGTTTTTCTAAATTTATTTTACTTAAATTAGATTTAGATTTATTATGATTATTAGTTAAAAAAATATTTGATTTTTTTTCTTGAGTTTTGAAATCATTAATTTGAGTTTGAGGATATTGTTTAAAACAATAATTTTGAATTTGAAAAGGATTTTGAAATTGAGGTTTATTTAATTTTTTTAGAAATGTTCTTCTATATTGAATATTATAATTCACATCAAATGGTTCTAAATTATGTTCTTCAAAATCTATTATTTTTAAACATTTTGGCTTTTTTCTATAAAAAGTTTTTGAATTTTTTATTTCTTCAAATCCTCTAAAAATTTTATGTTTTAATATATTCACTAATTTTTTATTTTGAATTTGATTTAAATTTAATCCTTCATAATTTTCTACATTTTTATTTATTGGTTTCATTTTTTATTTTTTTAAATAATCTTATTTTTTTTATTATAAAAAAATTAAAAAAAAAAATAATAGTTAAATTAAATTATTTTTTAAACGAATTCTTTTTCCTAAATTCATATTGTTTATTTTCATCTTCTGATTGTTTTGCTAAAAAAGTTAATTTCATAAAAAATTCTTCAGAGTTTTTGTCTAAAATTTCAATTTTTTCTTTAGTTAATTTAATATGTTTTTTTAATAAATTAATAGAACTTTTTAATTTTTCATTATCAGATAATAAAGTAGAATTAATTTTATTATATTGTTTAATTCCATCATTTAAAGCCATAATATCTCTTTCAATTTCTAATATTTCATTTTTAATATTTTTACATTCTTCATTTTTTTTTCCAATTTCAAATTCCATTTTATTATTAATTCCTCTTAAATAAGGTAATTCTCTATTAAAATAAATTTGTTCTTCTTGAACTTTATCTGATTTTTCTGAAATTCTCATTTTTTCTTTTTCAATTGATTTCATTAAATTACCAAAATTTTTTTTTTGATATCTATTCATTTTTATATATGAAGATAATAATTCTACATTATTTTCTAATTCATTTTTATATCTTAATCTTTCTTCTAATTCTTTCTTTTGTTTTTCATATGCATTATTCTTTATTATTTCTATTAAATTTTCCATTTTTTTCACTTTGTCCATATATTGTTTCTGATATTCATTTTCATTTATATAATCTCTTATATAATTTGAATTATCGTTATTTTTAGATATTGAATTTGAATTTAAATCTTGTAATCTCTCTTTCATTTCAATATTTTCATTTTTAATATTATATTTATTTATTTCATCATTTGAATTTTCATTGTTTTCATACTCATTATTTATATTTTGAACATTCATTTTTTTTATTATTTATGAAAAATCTTATTTTATGAAATTCAATTAAAAAATTAAAGATTTAAATAAATTATAAATTTCCAAAAAAATAAATTTGTTAAATTTCAATTTTATTTAACATACCAGTAAAAAAAAATAAAGAAAAACCAATTTATTTAATTTGATTTCTATTAGCTCTGAATTTCTTTTTAGCTGCAGCAGTAGCTTCAGGAATAATAACAGAATATCTTTTTCCATATTGTCTTCTTTTTTTTGCTCTTCCTACAGGTAATTTTTTTAATCTTTCTTTTTTTTCAACTTTTGGTGTTTGTTTTCTAACTTTCCCTGCTCTAGTTAAAGAACCATGCTTCTTTCCCATTTTATAAATGATATTTTAAATAAAAAATAAATATAAAATTATTATTAAAAATTATTTTTATATATTTTTAAAACTTTCATTTGTTTCTTTTATAAAAATATTCAAACAATAAAAAATAAATTAAAAAACAAAAAAGAAATGAATTCAAATTTTTTTCATTTATTTAGATTAATAGATATATTTGGAATTCCACCATTATTTACAATAAGAGGCCATCAAACATTTCAAACAACAATAGGTTCAGTATTAACATTAATATGTAGTTTAATAATGATAATATATGTATCAATATTTTTAAATCAAATGTTTGCACATAAAAAACCAACAATATTAACAACTGTTTATAATGATGAAGTTCCAAATTCAATTAATTTAACTAATGAAAATTTTTATTTTGCTTTTGGACTTCAAGATAAAGAATATACTAATTATATTGATGAAAGTATTTATAATGTTTCTGCTGTTCAAACTAAAGTTATTGCAAGAAATAATCAAACTTATTATTATAGTTATCCTATTCAAATTATTAAATGTTCTCAATTTAAATTTAAAATTATTCCTGAATATTTTACTAATTTACCTTTAAATAATTTATATTGTTTAAATGAAAGTTCATATGAATTAGAGGGAGAATTTAAAAGTAATTTTTTTACTTATCTTAAATTAAATTTTTCTAAATGTAATAATTCAACAAAAAATAATTTTACTTGTAAAAGTAATGAAGAATTAAATTATATTTTAACAGGAGGTTTTTTAGGAATCTTTATGATTGATTATACTATTGTTCCTAGGAATTATAAATCTCCTTTTCATCCTTATGGAAAAAATTTATATAGTTCTTTTTCTATTAATTTTTTCAATGATATTTTTTTATATTTAAAATCAATTGAAATTCTCACTGATTCTGGTTATTTTTTTGAAAAGAAAAAAAAAATAAAATTTTCTGTTTATGATTATATATTTCCTAATATCGATCATAGAATTTCTAATGATTTTTTATCTTTAACAATTAGACTTTCTTCTAAAAGAGAAGTTTATGAAAGATCTTATATTAAATTACAAACTATTTTTTCTAATGTTGGAGGAATGTTAAAAATGATTTTAATTTTTGGAGAATATTCTATTTATTTTATTAGAATTGTTTTATATAAAAATTATATACTCGAATTTTTTAATATGGATGAAAGTGAAATAAGATTAAAAAAAGTAAGAGAACAATTATCTCATATGAGAAAATATTTATCAAGTCAAAGTAAAATAATTGTACATAATTCAAGTGGAGTGAGTATAAATAATAATTCATTTAATCATATAAATAATTCTTATGCAAACATTAATATAAATAATATGAATAATGTAAATAAAAATTATAACACGAATAAAAGTATAATTTCAAACAATAATATTAATGAAGACGAAAATAATAATAGAAAAATAAATGATTGTGAAAAAAAAGAAAGAATATTGTCACATAAATATTTATTATCACCTTGTTTAACTCCTAATTGTAAGATAAATAATAGTCAAAGAAAAAGTTTTAATGATTTTTGTGAAAATATAAGTCCATCAACACAAGGAAAATTTCTACAAACTTTAAATTCAATATCAAAAGAACAAAAATCTTTTTTTGAAAATAAAAGAAAAACAATGGTTGAAAGAAAAAATTCTGTTTTTAATGAAGAAACAAATTTTCCACTCAGAAAAAATTCTACAATAAAGAATGTAAATTCAATAAAAAAAATAAAACAATTAAGAGAAATTTCATTACCAAAAACAAAAGTAAGAATTATAAAAATTCCTAGTTTTTGGTCTGATTTTTTATGTAAAAAAAATACATTTGATACAATTAAACAAGTTCAAAATAATTTTAAAGAAATACAATTTTTATTAGATATTGTTCATTATCTTAAATCAGAAAATACTTTAAATATTATTATGAAATATTTTTTTGATGAAGAACAAAGAAAAGTTTTAGCTTATACTTATTCTTTTGATATTGATTTTGAATTTGAAAAAAAAGGTTATGAATATATGATTAAACATAAAAAAAATGCAATTGATAATGAAAATATTAATACTACTGGTATAAAATTTAATAATTATCTTAATAATTAATTTGTTTTGAAACAACACTTTTTTTTTTTATATATATTTACTTAGTATATGTTTTTAAAGATTGTATATTCATTTATAATAAAATTTTTTTAATTTAAAATGTGAAATAGAAATTAAATGTTATTTCATTTGTTATTTATTTTATCTTATTTAGATTTTGTATAATTTATTTTTATTTAAAACTTAAATTTTTATTATTAATCATATTTCAAAAAAAAAACAGTTTAATTAACTTAAAAAAAAAAAATAAAAAAATGAAAAACGAAAAAATTGTTGTTCAAATATTATTAATAACAATAATAAAAGCATTAAAAATGAAACAAATATATAAACCAGAAGAAAATGTAATTCAAAATTACAATATATCAGATTCAAAATATTATTTCGCATATGGGGAATGTACTTCTTCAAATTGTGATTCATGTATATCATCAATAGTATGTAAATGTCCTTTAGGTTATGCTCAAAAAAAAAATATTGAGGTTAATATTAATCAAAAAAGTTGCCAATATAAATTAAAAAAACAATGGATTTTTTTCTTATTAGAATTATTTTTTCCTTTTGGAATTGGTCATTTTTATGCTAAAAGAATTTTATATGGAATTATTAAATTATTATTTTTAATTATTATTATTTCTTGTGATATTTTTGTTAAAAGATTAATTAAAGGATTTAAAGAAATTCAAAATTTTAATATTGGAATGTATTTAGTATATTCTTCCTATATTTTCTGGCAATTAGTTGATATTGTTTTGATTGGAATTAATCAATTTACTGATGGAAATGGAATGGATTTTGCTACTTTAAATTATGATGATTAAAATTTTTATTTTTTCATTTTTAATTTTATTAAAAATAAAAAAATATTTTTTAATCTATTTATTTTTTTAAATGGATAAAATTTATGAATATTTTTGGAAAACAGAAGATATAAATAATAAAAATTATGCAAGGAAATATGTTTACAAAGCATATGATAAATTTGTTCAACATATGAAAAATCCAAAAATAACAATTCAAAAAATGATAAATAAAATAAAAAATTGTAATTTCAAACAAGAATATCGTCCTTTAGTATGGCAAATTTTTTTAAATGTTCTTCCTTTTAATAAACCAGAAAAATGGAAAGAAATAATAAATGATAATAGAGGAGAATATTTTAAATATAAAAATTCTTTAATAACAAAAGAAATAAATGATTTTATTGATATTGAAGAAGAAAAAGGAAATGAAAATTATGAAAAAGCAAAATTAAATTTATCTAATGAAGATTATGAATTAATTTCTTTAATTAAAATTGATATTAATAGAACTTATCAAGATATGCAATTTTTTACAGATAAAAAAATTAAAAAAATACTTATTTTGATATTATATATTTATTCTAAAAATAATTCTAATATAAGTTATAATCAAGGAATGAATGAAATTTGTTCTATTTTATTATATACTCTTTATCAAAATTATTATTTAACTGAAACTTTCATTAAAAACGACGAAACTTTTTTATATTATATTATTCATTCAAATAATGAATTTTTAGAATGTGATGTTTATACTATTTTCAAAAATTTAATGAATAAAGATTTATATATTTTTTATTCTTATAATAAAAAAGAATATAGAAAATCTTTTCTAAGTCAAAAACCAGTAAATGAAAAATTAAAATTATCTCTTGAAGATATATTAAATTGTAATGATAGTGATATTAAAAAAAGAATGTATAAATTATTTTATATTGATTTAAAAAAAATAGATACAACATTAACTAATTATTTACATATTGAAGAAGTTGATCCAGATTTATTTTTATTAAGATGGTATATTTGTATTTTTAGTAGAGAATTTCCAATTGAAAAAGTTATTTTATTATGGGATATTATTTTTATGTATGAATTTATTCAATTTCATTATAATGAAATTAATGGAACTTTAAAATCACAACATTTAAATTTTATTGAATGTATTATTTTAGCCATTTTTAAATGTTTAAAAATAAAATTTGAGAAAATTAATGACAATAATCAATTTTTAGATATTTTATTACATCAAGTTAGTGATATTGATATTTCTTTAGTTTATGATAAAGCTATTAGAATTAGTAATAATTTATATGGAAATCAATTTCCAGAGTAAATAAAATTTTTTTTTAATTTATTTACACTAAAAATATTTATTTTATTTTTTATTTTAAATAAAATTAATAATTATTATATTTTATTCTTTAAAAAAAGAAATCATATAATTTAAAATGTCAAAACCTTTTATTTCATTATTAATAATAACATTACTTATATTATTATCAAAAAGTGAAGAAATAAAAGAAGTATTTCCATATGAAAATTATCATTTAATTTTAAATAAAGAAAAGCCAATTGAAGTGTTAAAATTTAGATTAAATAATTCAAATGATGAAAAAGGAGATTTAATAATTCATTTTCAATCAGGAACAGGATTTACAGTAAAAGGATTAGTGACATTAAATTTAGAAGAAGTAAATTGTATTTTAGAAAATAATACTTGTTCAAATTATAATAATTCAATTAAATTTATTCTTCAAAGAAAAGATTTTATAGTAAAACCACAGGAATTAAATTTAAAAAAAGAAAATGAATTTATATATTTTGTTTTTAAAGATAAACATTATTTTTATGAAGATTATGTTTCTATTTACAAAGAAAATGATGATATTGAAATTCAAGAAAATCAACCTTATCTTTTAAGTAGATTTTTTTCTTTGGGTTATAGAATATGTACTTTTAAAGTAAAAGAAAAAAATAAATATTCTTTTGAAATAAATAATTATGATAAAGACTTAGTTACTATTTATACTAATAAAACAGAATATAAAGAAATTTATTCTAGTAATGATAATTTAATAGAAACTGTAATAAGTCTTTTCCCAAATAAAACTTATTATATTAAAATAACAAATATGAGAAAGGAAAAAAGACCTTATTATAAAAATAAATTTCTTATTTTAATAACAAAATTTGAAGGTTTTAAACCTTTAGAATTAAAAGAAGGACAATTACATTTTGAAAAATTTGTAACATTTAATAAATATTTTTTTTATTTTGATATAACAAATTATAAATTAAATGAAGAAAATTATGTAACATATAGATTTGATTCAATAAATGAAAATATAAATAATGAAATAAAAGCAGTTATAGTAACATCAAATGAAACAAATATAACTGATTATAAACAATTAATTCCTGTAAAAGATTCAAAATCAATTTTTTCTTTAGTAGAAAGTCATAAATTTAAAGATAATGTTTATCATTTAAAATTTTCTAAAACAATTCAAAAACCAAATCAAAGAACTTTGTTATTTATTGCTTTAAAATTTTCTCCTAAAAATTTAAATGATACTTTTATTTATCCTGATGACTTTGAAATTGGAGTTGGAAAAAGAATGGATTTAAAATATTTAGAAGAACAAAATTTTAAATATAATGATCAATGGATTGAACATAATGATAATATTAATGAAAATTCAATTCCTCATTTCTATAAATTTATTTTAAATGATACTAATCATAATATTTATAATAGTGATAAAGAAGAAAAAAGTATTATTATACAAAGTGGAAATGGAACTAAAGTAAAAATTCAAACTGAAAAAAATAGTACTTTAATTAAAGAAAAATTATCTGATAATACTATTTTATTAAGAATGAAAAATGATAAATTTTTAACTATTAAAGTTGAACCTGAAAATAAATATAACAAAAAAAATCAAACTTTATCTTTTAAAATTTTTTATACTAATCATACAATTCATAATTTAATTAAACCTGAAAATTTAAAATTATTAAATGAAAATTCTCCTTTATTAAATGATGATTGTACTAATCAATCTTATTTAATCACAAATGAAAAAATAAAACATTTTATTCCTTCATTTAATGTAGAATTATTATTTCAAAAATATTATTTAACTTCAATAGATAATAATATAATAATTGATAATCCAAAAGAATTTATTGTAAGAGATAAAAATATGATTCCAAATTTACCAGAAGATATAAATATAAATCAATTAAATTGTAAATCTATTGTTATTTTTAATCAATATCCTATTCAAGTTAATTCTTTTAAAAATTTAATTAATGATTATAGTTTTACTATTAAAAAAGATATTCTTTTATCTTATGATAAATTTCTACTTAATTTAAAACAAATGGATGGTAATAAAACAAAAGAACATAAATTTGAAATTAATTATAATGAAATAAATAATAATAATTTAAATAATAATTCTTTAAATGAAGAATTTACTCAATTAATTGGAAAAAATATTAGCGAAGGAATTTATAGAGTTGAAATAACTGGTTATGGAAAAAAAAATGATAAAAAATTTATAGAAAAATATAAACCTAAAAATATTCAAATCAGAAATATTAACAGTGAAGAACAAAAAAATGTTTTTTCAATAAATTATTTCGTTATATTAATTTTTATTATTAGTGTTACTTTACTTATTTTATTAGGTGTTATTCGAGAA
>JAEEGL012894869.1_pt1 | contig 24488 bp, 18 predicted proteins | sample 9134231 | NCBI WGS metagenome assembly JAEEGL01 (sample SAMN16246548, study PRJNA631951) | gut metagenome | biome: gut microbiome; feature: rumen; material: fiber-attached | host: Bos | place: Iran: Karaj | collected 2018-10
CGACGAAGCCGTCAACGGCAGCCCGACACTGCGAATAGGAGAAAGACGTACATCGAGCAACCGGAGAAGGCAAGCGGCAATCGCCAAAGCGATTTTGCACTTGACTTTTGTTCTCATAGGAGAACATGAAGAACGTGCAGAATATTGCGAATCTCTACACGTCTACACGCAAAAAGCAACAGGCTCTGAAGTCATCTTCTGCTTCGCGCAAGGTGTGCGGCAACGGGAACTGCCACAAGAAGCGCAAAGATGAGTGCGCCGACCGCACCTTCGGCGACGATGCCCCAGGGGAAGACGAAGTAGTGCGGCATCCCGCTCCACATCCGGGCGGTGCCGGCGGAGAAGTACCATCCGGCGGCGGCGCCAAGCGGAATCGCGAGGGCGATGCCAAGAAGCGCCGTCTTAAGCGCACTTGCGCAAAGCCGCCCCGCAATCTGCCCCCTTGTCGCGCCAATCGCCCTCAACACCGCGAACTCGCGCCTTCTCGCATCCGCCTCCGCGGAAAGCATGGCGACAAAACCGATTGCAAGTATCGCGAGAAAGACGAACGGCACGCGGGCGGCCTGGCCGATTACGTCCGTGCCATGCGCGAGAGTGCCGTCCGCTATCTCGTCGCGCGCGTGGAGGCGCACCGTCAGGTCCTCTGGGTTGCCGAGCGCGGCGGCGATTTCCCCCTCGACGATCCTGCCTGCCTTGAATGCGCCGTGCTCTGCAAGGAAGCGCCCCTTGTATTCAACCCAAAGGTGCGTCATCCTGACGGATGGCGACGGCCTCGGGTCGAGCCCTTCGATTGTGTCGAACGAAACGAACACCGGGCCGTCCGTCATGGGCGAGGTGCCGTTAAGCCCCCTCAATAGCCCGCGGCTCGTGACCATGTGCCAGTTGACGTCCACTACGCCCGCTATCGGGATTTTCACGACCTCCTTCTGCGGCCCTCTCCCCGTCTCGACGGCGAGCTCGTCGCCTGCATGGAGATTCCTCGCGTTCGAGATCATAAGCGAGATTACGCATGCACCCTTCTTCGCGATCGCCTCGGCGCACTGGGCGTGGCTCCCCTCGACAAACTTGAACTTGGGCAGCCACTCGGCGGCGAGAAAGAGCGCGTTTGCCCTTCCGCGCCTCCCGGAGGGATCGCCGCGCCGAGACGGCGCCCGATCCCTCGGCGGCTCGTCCTTCTGCCCCGCAAAGTCAAGCTGTAGCGGGTAGAGCTCGCTGATTCTTTCAACGCCTTCAAGGCCGCGCAGCTTCTCGACGTCAAATGAACTTGCACCGGAAGGAAGAAGCGAGACTATCGCATCCGGCCACTCCAGTGAGGGGATGAATCCGCGCATGAGACTCGCCCCCCAGACTTCCACGGCGACAAACGCGCCAAACCCGAAGGCGAACGCAATCGCCATTGAATGCCTGCGGCGGCGGGGACGCACCGAAATTGCGTCAAGCGGACGCACCGAGAGCGCGGGCCTTAAAGCGAAAAGGACGGCAACAATCGCGACGACCGGCGCGGCAAGCGCGGCGACGGCAATTGCCCGGAAATCGAGGAACATCCCGACAGGGAACGCGACCTTGTCCAAGATCACGTAGAGCTTCAGCGCCGCAATCGAGGCAACCACCCCGAAAAGAAGACCTGCAAGCGCAGAGAGGGCCGCCTCCTCGGCGACGAAGACGACGACGGAAAGCCGCCCTGCCCCGATCGTACGCAGAATCGCAATCTGCCGCCTGTTCGCCTCGACCGAAAGAAGAAGCGAGTTTACAAGGAGCGCAAGCGCTGTCAGTATCGCCGCGATTAGCATAAGCGGGCGCGCGTAGTCCATGCGTCTCGTCTCGTCGCTCTTGAACGCGGCGGCCACGCTCTCGGAACGCGGCGTGAGCACGTCCTCGACGCCCGCGGGCTCGCTGCGCCAGAATGACACCGTGCCGTGGCGCTCCGCCGCGAGTCTGCCGAACGCGGCATCGTTTGCAAAGACGTCGGGGAACCCGCGCGGCAGCTTGCACTCCGCAAGATACCCGACTATCCGAGCCGTCATCGTGCCCTTGCGGCCGACGAACTTCACGCTTTCGCCTATCTCTGGGCACTTGCCGCGCCCAAAGCGGCGAAGCGCGTTTTTGCAGCATACGACCTCTGGCTCCTGGGACGCGCCGTCCACCCAGCGGCCTTCCACAAGCGGCGCAGCGGAATACGAGGAGCCGTCAGGCGCCTTGGCCACAACCGCCCTCGCAGGCGGCCCCTGGAGCACGCGCCCTCCCGGCCTCAGGTCGATTGTCACGGCGACGGCGGAAAGCTCGAGGTCGGCGCCATGCGCCTTCGCGTCGAACTGCCATGCCGCCCACGGCGCGGCGGCCCGCTCGGCGAGGGCCGGGGCCTGCGCCGCGTTCGTGGAGGCGAGCGAGAAGACGAAGCTTACGGCCCCTGCCGCCGCCGCGACCCCCGCCGCTGCGCAGACGAAACGCGCCTTCGCCCGCATGACGCCCTTGATGACAAGTTTCAGCATTGTCTCTTCCAGTCGCCTATGCGTAGGTCTCAAGATAGAGGCGCGATATCCTGCCGGCGTCATGCTCGGTGTCGAACGTCGCCGCTATCCTGCCGCCTTTAAGAAAATGCACCTTGTCCGCGCTCGCCGCCACCATCGGGTCGTGCGTGACGAGCAGGATCGCCGTCTTCTCAGAGGCGTTCAGCTTCTGCAGCATTTCGCAAAGCCCCTTCGCGGCGGCCGTGTCGAGGTTGCCGGTTGGCTCGTCGGCGAGAATCACGTCGGGGCGGGCGAAGAGAGCGCGCGCCACGGCGACGCGCTGGCGCTCGCCGCCAGAAAGCTCCTGCGGGAACGCCCTGCGCTTCCCGGCGAGGCCGAGAGATTCAAGAAGCGAGCCAAGCCGAGCGCCGTCGATTCTGCCGTGGTCGAGCCTCACTGGCATCGCCACGTTGTCCTCGACGTTCGCAGTCTCAAGAAGGTTGTACGCCTGGTACACCACGCCGACATGGCGGCGGCGGAACTTCGCCGCGGCGGAATCGCCCATCTTGGTGACTTCCTCGCCGCCCACAAGGACGCTGCCGGAATCGGCGCGGATAAGGCCCGCCGCAACATGGAGAAACGTCGACTTGCCGCTTCCGCTCGGCCCCATCAGCGCGGCAAATTCGCCCGCGCCCACCGAAAGGGAAAAACCGTCGAGGACAACCTGCCGCCCGTACGAACGGCGCACGTCTTTCGCCTCAAGCGCGTTCATGGTCAGTTGCCAAGCTCCGTCGTCCAGTTCATGCCGTATTCCGCGGCGCGGTACGTGTTGCCGGCGCAGTCGAGGACGCCGGCGAGCCTGCACGCGGAAGGAACGCCCTGCCCGCCCGCCTTGAGCACGAACACGGCGAGGTAGTAGCGGTAGTTGCGCTTGTCGTAGAACGGATTGTACGGCGCCTCGCCAAGCCCGAACTGGCTGCGGACGCAGCTTGCGTTCCTGCCGATGCCGAAGACGACGAGCTTTGTCGAGGCAAGCGCGCTCGACGCGGTAGTGGCCTGGAACGTGGCGTTCGTGTAGCCGAGCGCAAAGCCCAAATCGTCATAGATCGCTGACCCCGGCTGGACTACCGCGACGGGCGAGCCCGCCTTCAGGTACACCGGGTAGAACGCGCTCATGTCGGGGCGGAAGCCGGGACCGCCGCCTTCTATCTTGAGCCCGTCCTCCGAGACCGCGATTCCGTTTTCCGTCTTGACGGCCGTGCAGTAGCCGCCGCGCGTAGCCCCATACGCCTGCGCGGTGGATGGGTTGTGAAGGTAGTAGTACGACACTCCCGCGTTCTTCAGCAGCGTTACGTCGCTTTCCGTAAGGTAGTAGATGCCGAGAGACTTGTAAAGCCCCGTGTTGCGGGTGCCAAGGTTCTTCTCCTGCGCGTCGGAAAGCCCCGGCACAATTCCCGTGCCTGCGCCAGTCGCGTTGTATGTCGCGGCAAGCACCTTCCACGAGCCGTCGTATATCCCAAGCCCCCCGTGGACGGCGCGGCAGTCGATGGCATTGCCCGTAAACGCCTCGCCCCACTCGAACGTGCCCGCAGAGCCCGTCCACCTGCCGCTCGCCTCCGCGTCGACAAGGGAGTCGAACCCGTCGAAGAACTTCTCCACCCCCTGCTCCTTGCAGAGGGTCTCGTAGGTTGAAAGCGCGGCATACACCCGCTTGATGTTGGCGAGGTTCACCTTCTTCGCCTGAATCTCCTTGATGTTGCCGTAGCTGTGTATGCCGACGACGGTCACAAAGGAGAGAATGGCGATTACGATTATAAGCTCGATTAGCGTGAACGCGCCCCGCATGGACCCCCGACTTGTACGCATATTGCCACCCCCTGTCATTTGCAAAGTTCAAGCGCGAGCATCGCGAACGACGTGCAAAGGACGTCGTCCGCCTCCCAGAAGCGGTTGTTGGAGTTCACCCATCCGCCGTCCTCGCGCTGGAGCGAGAGGAGCTTCGCCGCAAGCTCCCCCTTCCAGTCGACCGTCTTGCCGTCCGGGGCCTTGAGCTCGCCAGCCCCCGCCGCCGACAGGGCGCGCGCGACGATGTCGTAGTAGTAGTAAAGCCCCTGAGAGCCCATGCCGGGGTTTTCGTCGACGCTCCAGAACTTCGAGCAGTATTCAAGCGCGTTCCTCACCCTCGGGTCGCCGCGCGAGAGCTTCGCGCTGCACATCGAAAGAACCGCCGCGTAGCTCATCGAGCCGTACGCCCTGAGGCTGACGCGCCCTGCCGAGTTGGTGGCCGAGCCGCCCTGCGGGGTGCGCTCGTTGTATGCCGCGCCGCCCTTCTCGTCGCCGTCCTTCTTCTGGAGGTTCTCGACGAACGAAAGCGCCTGCGCCCAGTTTATGTCGACGCGCGCCCCGCCCGTGCGCAGCTCCTCGAGCGACGCCGTGCGGGCCATCGCGTCCATCGCGTAGCTCGTGTTCGAGAGGTCGGCATAGCGGCGGCGCGACACCTTCTCGTAGCCGAAGCCGCCCGCCATCGTGTCGTCGCCGGTGAGCTGCGAAGAGGCGATGAACTCGCGCGCCTTCAGCATCACGGCGACAGGAGCTTTCTTTGACTCGTAGAGCGACGAGAGGCAGACGGAGGTGTTGTAGTTGCCGAGCCCGCCGCCGCCGCGCCCCGGCTTTGGCACGTAGAAGCCGCCGTCTTCGCGCTGCGTGGAGAGGACGAACTTGACGCCCCTATCGATTGATGCGTCTGCATCAGCAGCGCCGCTCCCCGAAAGCGCCCATACGGGCAGCGCCGTCAGGGCCGGCATCTGCGGGTCGCTCCAGTGGCCGTCGGCCTGCTGGCGGGCGAGAAGGAACGCCGCGCCCTTGGCAATCGCCTTTTCAACAGCGGCCTTGTCTGCCGCGCCAAACGCGATTGCCGGCAGGATGGCGGCAGCCGCGACGAGAACCCCCTTGTTCATGGTCAAAGCCTCTTTATGATGTGTTCAGCCGCACGGAGCGTATTGCCCTCGCAGTCGAGTACGCCCGCAAATTCCGGAATCGCCTTCGAAACGCTGCCCGAGCCGACCTTCTTGAGCCTGAGAAGGAGGATGTAGCGCGAATAGAACTTCTTGTTGGCAAACGTCGCGCGCGGCGCGTTCTCAAGCCCCGCGTCGGACTTGCCGACGATTGACGCGCTTTCGCCGAGGCCGAAGGCGACAAGCGGCCCGCCGGCGGCGGCAACTTCGGCGCGGACCTTTGTCTCGTCGTAGCTCTGCCCCCAGTTAAGCGTGTTCATCAGCTCCTGGCCGCACGCCTGGTAGATGGTGCGCCCGAGATCCGTCATCGGGTTTACCGCCGCGACGACCATGGAGTTCGTGAGAATGGTGGCGACGCAGGCCGAGTCGTTTGGGTCAAGGCCGTCGGATGCGTTCGGCACGGTGCCGTCGCCGTAGGTGCGCGCCTTGGGATAGTGCGCAGCGGGGTAGCTGCTGGCGGCGGCGTCTGCATACGCCGTGTGCGCCATGACGTACCTTAGCCCCATCGTCGTGTCCAATGCCCTGACCTCCGCCTCGGAAAGCGAATACGGGCAGAGGACCCTGCGGAGATCGGGCGTGAGCCCCGCATTGCGCGTATCGCGGTACGCGCCGTCAGGGTCGTCCTCCTTCGGTCCCGAGTACAGCCAGTCGGTGCCAAGGCCCTCCGGCACCGTGGACGAGGCGTACCCGCCGGAGAAGTCAAAGTCGCCGGCATGCGAATTGAAAATCGGCGCGCCGCCCGACTGCGCGTACACGAGCGAGTCGAGCCTGTTGAGCCTGCCGCCGGCGGCAAGAAACGCCTCGACCGCCCTGCCTACGGACTTCTGGCTCGCGAACGAGACCTTGCGCGCTGACGATTCGCGGACGCCGCCAAGCTTGTTCACCGCAAGCGTGGAAACGATCGCGATGAGCGCAATCACCATCAATAGCTCAATGAGCGTAAACCCCTTTTTCATGTTCATTCCTTGCTGCGTTGTGCGATTTGCCCCGTTTTTATGAGAAACGCCGCCCAAAACGCGCAGGTTCACCGTGAAATTCCTGGGGGTTCCCGTCATTCGTAGCGCCTGACGCGCAAGCGGGCGCCAAGGCCCTCCGCTATCGCGCGGCACCTCGCCTGCTTGGCTGCGTCGCACACCGGCTCGCCGACGACGGTAAGCACGACCTCGGGGACGGCATTGACGGCATCGCGGGCGAACTTCAGAAGCGCTGGATACGCCGCCGCTCCGAACTTCGGGCGGCACACGGCTTCGTATTCCGCAGGGTCGTCGGTGTTGAGGCTTATCGAAAGGCAGTCGACCTTGCCGGAAAAGAGCGCAGCAGTCGGCCTGCCGTTCACGAGGTCCGAAAGGCCGTTCGTGTTGACGCGCACTTGAGGCGGCGACTCCAGCGCCTTCAGGTGCGCCGCCGCCTCAAGGAGGACGTCAAGGCGCTCCGTAGGCTCGCCGTAGCCGCAGAAGACGACCTCGCGGAAGCGCGAGAAGTCCCAGCCGCCAAGGCTTTCCAGAACCTCGTCAAGCGTCGGCTCGCGCTCAAGCCAGAGCGAGCCCGAGCCATAGACTCCGTCAGCATTGCGGCGAAGGCAGAACGTACAGTCGCATGGGCAGCGATTGGTAAGATTTACATACACTCCCTCGCCAACCTGGTAGGTGATTGTCATATGGTCAATTCCCCCAGAACTTCCTCGATGGCAAGGCCGTCCTTCACCGGCAGCCCCATCTCCACCGTCCTCCTCACGGCGGACGCCGTGAACGCGCTAGCCTTGCGCACGGACGAGAGGAAGTCTGCGCCGTTCACCGCGTCACCGAGTATTACCGCGGAAAAGACGTCGCCCGTGCCGCTACGGTCCGCGCCGATCTTCTTCTCCGCGCAGATCGCGTGCGGCTTGCCGGGCTCATAGACGAAGTTGACGAGCATCTCGCCGCGCGGGATCCCCGAGATGACGCACTTCGCGCCGTTGCGGGCGGAAAGCGCCGCGCATATCCCCTCAAGCTCCCCGTCCGTGAAGTCGGTCCTGTACGGGACGCCCGCTAGGATGCACGCCTCGGTGAGGTTCGGCGTGATGATGTCAGCGAACGAAAGAAACTCCTTCATCGACGTGGCAAGCTCGTTGTCGTAAGTGGCGTAGAGTCTGCCGTAGTCGCCCATCACGGGATCGACGCACACGACGGTCCCCTCGCCCCCGAACGCCGCGACAAAGCGCAGCACGAAGTCGACCTGCTCGCGCGAACCGAGAAACCCCGTCTGTATCGCGCTGAACGAAAGGCCGAGCTTCTTCCACTCGACTATGTAGTCGTCGAGACGGGAGGTGTTGTCCGTCCAGGAGAACGACCCGAAGCCCGTGTGGTTCGTGAAGAACGCCGTCGGCACGGGGCAGCACTGCACCTTCATGGCCGAAAGGACTGGAATCGCGACCGCAAGCGAACAGCGCCCGAAGCTCGTGAAGTCGTTGATGACCGCCGCCTTGCGCTGGCGGTTGTGGTCGTCCTCTCCATCAAGGTACCTCATTTTCCGAAAGCCTCCACGATGGCGGGCGTTATGTCCTTGAGCGACGACACCTTCGCCTTCAGCCCCTCCGCGCCAGGCCCGCAGGCGATGAACGGCACGGGGTTCACGGTATGGCCGCGCTCGGACATGTTCTCGATGTTGCCGTGGTCGGACGTAAGGACGAGCGTCATCCCGGAGGGCTCGAGATAGCGGCAGAGAGCCCCGAGGAACCTGTCGTATATCCTCAAGACGGCGCAGGCGCGCGCGAAGTCCATGGAATGGCCGGAGACGTCGGTCTGGAAGAACTCGAAGAACGTGAAGTCGTGCTCGGCGGCAAGGCGGTAGAGGTGCTCGGCGGCCTTCTGCGGCGATATGACTGGGATGTCCGGAAATCTCTCCTGTATGGTCTCGCGCGTTAGGTCCTGCATCACGGCGCGGTCTTCATAGAGGTCTTCTGCCGTCCTCACGACCTCTGGCGAAGTAAGCGCCATCACGGTCGTCACGGACTTGAACCTGCGAAGCTTGAGCTCGTCAGGGGAGTCGACGAGGTATGCATCGGAAAAGCACACCTTGCGCCCGAGGCGCGAAAGCTCGAGAAAGAGGTTGTTCTTCTCGATTATCCGCCTGAGCCCCGGCCCTGGAAAGCCCTCGCAGTGGCGGCCCATTTCAGCCGCGCAGTTGACGCCGGTGAAGATAGTCGCCTGGCCGGTAGCCGACTGCGGCAGCCCCTCGACGCCAAGCCGGGCGTCAATCGGCTTTGAATGCCTCGCCATGAGGCGGCACAGCACCGGGCATACCTCGGGATTTACCGGGTTGTCCGGGAACGGGCCGCGCACGCCCACGCCGTCAATGAATAGAAATACTATCTTCACCGAAGCACCCACTACCTCCTGGTGCGGCCGAGAACCTTCCTGTACCTCTCGATGAGGGCGTTTGTGGAGGCGTCCTGCGAGAACGACTGCCTCTCCCCCGTGAGGTCCGAGAGGACGCCCTTCGCGAGCACCTTGCCGAGCTGCACTCCCCACTGGTCGAACGAGTAGATGTTCCAGACGACGCCCTGCACGAACACCTTGTGCTCGTAGAGCGCGACAAGGGCGCCGAACGTCTCCGGGGTGAGCTCGTCCGCAAGAAGCGTGTTCGTGGGCCTGTTGCCCTCGAACGTCTTGAAGGGCACAAGGCCCTCCGGCACGCCCTCTGCGCGGCACTCGTCGGCCGTCTTCCCGAACGCGAGCGCCTGCGTCTGGGCGAAGAAGTTCGCCATGAGCTTGTCGTGGAGGTCGCCTACCGGGTTGTGCGTGCGGCATTCGCCGATGAAGTCGCACGGCACGAAGCGCGTCCCCTGGTGGAGAAGCTGGTAGAAGGCGTGCTGGCCGTTCGTGCCCGGCTCGCCCCATACGACGGGGCCCGTGTCGCAGCAGACGGGGCGTCCGTCCTTGTCGACGCACTTGCCGTTAGACTCCATGTCGAGCTGCTGAAGGTAGGCGCTCAGGCGCGAAAGGTACTGGTCGTACGGCAGGACGGCGTAGCTCTGCGCCCCGTAGCCGTTTGAGTAGAGTATGCCCAGAAGCGCCAGGACTACCGGCATGTTGCGCTCGAAGGGCGCCGTCCTGAAGTGCCTGTCCATCCGCGAGTAGCCCTTGAGCATCTTGCGGAAGTTCCTCGGGCCGATGGAGATCATGAGCGAAAGCCCGATTGCCGACGGCAGGGAATACCTGCCGCCCACCCAGTCCCAGAAGCCGAACATGTTCTCGGTGTCGATGCCGAAGCGCTCCACTTCCTCCGCCGCCGTCGAGACGGCGACGAAATGCTTCGCCACGGCGCCCCTGTCGCCAAGCCTCTCCACGAGCCACGAGCGCGCCGCCTCGGCGTTCGACATCGTCTCCTGCGTCGTGAACGTCTTCGAGGCTACGATGAAGAGCGTCTCGGCGGGCTTCACGGCCCGCAGCGTCTCCGCAAGATGCGTCGGGTCCACGTTCGAGACGAAATGGCACTTGATCGAGCGCTTCGAGTACGGGGTGAGGGCGACCGACGCCATCGCGGGGCCGAGGTCGCTCCCGCCGATGCCGATGTTGACGACATGTCGTATCCTCTTGCCGGTGAACCCGCGCCACTTTCCGGTGCGCACCTTGATCGAGAACTCCTCCATCCTGTCAAGGGTCTTGCGCACGTCGGGCATTACGTCCCTGCCGTCGACGAAGACCTGCGCCTCGGGATCGACGTTGCGCAAGGCGGTATGCAGCACTGCGCGGTTCTCCGTGGCGTTTATCCTCTCGCCCGTAAACATCCTCTCTATCTCGACGGCGAGGCCGGCCGCCCGCGCCATCGCCATGAGATGGCCCATCACCTGCCTGTCAACGAGGTTCTTCGAGTAGTCGAGCGTCCATCCGGCCGCGGAAAGCGTGAACTTGCGCGCCCGCGCCGGGTCCTTGGCGAAAAGCTCGCGCAGCGTCTTTCCCTTCGACGCCTCCACGGCCTTCTGCAGCTCTGCCTTGCATTCGTCGTTCATTTCATGGTCCCCCTTCAAAATGCGTCATTTCGCCTTGCGCCTCGCCGCAGTGCCCGGTATTCCGAGCCTGTCACGGTACTTGGCGACGGTGCGCCTCGCCATGGCGAAGCCGCCTTGGCGGAGTTTCTCCGCAAGCTTCTCGTCGGAAAGCGGAGACGAGGCGTCTTCCTCCTCCACGAGCTTCTTCAGCCTGTCCAGGACTGCCTGCTGTGAAACCTCCACCCCGTCTGACATCTTCACGCCCGAGGAGAAGAAGCGCCTCAGCTCCACGGTCCCGTAGGGGGTGGAGGCGTACTTGTCGCGCACGGTGCGCGAGACCGTCGGCCCCGACACGCCCACTTCGCGCGCGATTTCAAGCTCGGTCAGGGGGCGCATCGCGCCAAAGCCCTTCCTGAAGAATTCCTGCTGGCGGTCGAATATCGCCTGCGCTATCGCCTCGATCGTCTGCTGCCTTTTCTCTATCGCCTCGCGGAATGCGTTCGCGGAGGCAATGCGCTCCCTTACGTATGCCTTCGTCTCGGGCGTCTGCGCAGGGTCCGAGAGCATCTCCAGGAACTTCTTCGAAATGCGGATCTCCGGCAGCGACCTCTTGTCGGTGAGCGCGATCCAGCTGCCGTCCTCGCCTTCGACGGCGTGAACCTCCGGGTTCACGTATTCCACGCGGTCCTTCTCGCCGGGGAACGCCCTTCCCGGATGCGGGTTAAGGGTGCGCAGCTCAGCGAGCGCGGCGCGGTATTCGCCTTCGTCGAGCCCCAGTTGCGCGGCGACCTTCCCACCCCTGCCGGCGGCGATGTCCTCGAGGCAGGAGTCAACCATCTTCCTCACGGTCTCCTGGCGAGGAGAACCGTCGAGGCTGTCGATCTGCGCGAGAAGGCACTCCCTCGCCGTGCGCGCGCCGCATCCCGGCGGGTCGAACTCCATTATCGCGCCAAGAAGCCTGTCGACGTCGTCTTTCGTGCAGCCGAACGCCATCTGCACGTCGACGACGGAGCCCTTGTAGAAGCCGTCGTCGTTCAAGTCCGCCACAAGCACCTCGACAAGGGGCCAGTCCCTCTCGGGAACGTCGGAAAGCGGCAGCTGCGCAAGAAGGTGCTCCTGAAGCGTCTCCGCCTTCACCTGGTTGTCGAAAAACGCCTGGCGCCGCTCCGCCGCCTCCTCGTCGTAGTTCGCGCCCGGGGTGAAGTCGTCGTCGGGGTAGTCCGGCTCGGCCTCGCGCTCGCCAGCCTCGCGCTCAACTTCCGAAAGCGGAGTCTCAAGCGTGTGCTCCACTCCCTCGATTGCAGGGTTCGACACAAGTTCCTCCATGAGCTCCGCCCTCAGCTCGGGGAGGTTCTTGGCGAGGAGCTTCAGCGCCTGGAGCTGCTTTGGCGCAATTGAAAGCGTCTGCTTCTGGCTTATCTGCTGCGAGAGCATCAGGTGAGGTCGCCTATCGCGGAATGGATGTTGGCGAAAAGCCCTGCGAGCCTTGCCTTCGGCACGGTCGAGAACGCGATCCTCACAAGCCCCGAAAGGACTATCGTGCCGGTCGAGTATTTCTCAACGAGGTGCCTTCTCAGCGCCTCCGCGTCAACGCCCTTCGGTCGTACGCACATGAAGTAGCCGGAGTTGAACGGCATCGCCTCGAACCTTTCGGCATACTCCGGGTGGCGGGCGAAGATGCGCCGTATCTCGGAGTACCTCGACTTGAGGACGGCGAACTTCTCGCGCTTCTGGCGGCGGTACTGCGGGTCGGCGAACGCAGCGAGCGCGAGCGCCTGGCCTACGGAAGTGACGTTCGAGACGCCGCTCCTGATGTTGCCCGCGGCCTTCGCCTCCAAGGCCTTGAGCTGCGCCTCCGAGGCGCCCTTGAACGCAAACGATATGAACCCCACCCTGAGACCCCAGACGTAGTCCTCCTTCGTCATGCCGTCGAGCTTCACCGCGAGCACGTTCGGATGGAGCGCAGCGAATTCCGCAAAGAGCGATTCCGCGTGCACGCCCTTTTCGTACACGAGGCCGAAGTACGCGTCGTCGAGAAGGACGACGATGCGCTTTCCGGCGCGGGCCGCCGCCCCGACGGCCGAGACTATCGCCTTAGCGTCCTCCAAGGTGGCCGTGTAGCCCGTCGGGTTGTTCGGGAAGTTGAGGATGAGGATTTTCTTCTCGCCGGGCGCCATGAGCGCCTTCTTCATCGCGGCGCTATCGAACCTGCCGCGCCTGAATGTGTTGAAGTGGCTCGTGCGGCAGCCGGCCGCCTCGCCGAAGACAAGCTCGTAGTTGTCCCAGAAGAGGTCGGGCGACACCATCTCGTCCCTAGGCCCCGCGAAAAGCTCCGCCGCGATGCGCAGGGAGTGCGTCAGCGCGCCCGTCACGACGGGCAGCGAGTACTCGACCTTCTTCATCGAGGGGTTCTTCTCCATCTGCAGCGCCTTCCACTTCTCGCGCAGTTCCATGTTGCCGAAGCTGCCCGCGTAGAGGAACGCCTTCTTGTCGAGAGCGAGGTTCCTGCTGAAGCATTCCATGACGAGGGGGGAGCCGTCCTCCTCGAACGCCATGCCTATCGTAGCGTTGAGCCTGCACTTGCGCGCCTGCGCGCTCTGGCCGAGTATCCCGCCGTAGGGGAAGTACATTCTCCTCCCTTCGGGGGAGAGGAATGCCGCGGCCGCGCCAAGCTCCCTGTTTAGTCTCTGTGCCAAATCGTTCATGACCTTGTATTATATCAAAAATTCGGGGGGCAAAGAAGCCCATCGCCGGCATTACCCCAGTTTGCCGACCAACGACGAGGTGGAATACCCGTCCACCCTCTTCAATGTCACCGCCTCGCCGCCATACGACGCGACAAACCGCGCCTCCGGCCACTTGTCGATGGGGTAGCCCTCCTTCGCGATGACGTCGGGACGTATCGCCTCGACTACGCCCATCGCCGTGTCCCCGTCGAAGACGACGACTGCGTCCACAAGTTCCAGCCCCGCGAGGACGAGCGTCCTCGTGCGCTCGTCCTGCACGGGCCTGGACGGACCCTTGAGGCGGCGGACCGAGGAATCGGAGTTCACGGCGACGACTAGCCTGTCGCAATGCTCCTTCGCCTGGCTGAACGACGAAAGGTGGCCGCAGTGGAGGCAGTCGAAGCAGCCGTTTGTAAAGCCGACTTTGAGCCCCCCCGCCTGCCATGACCGCACCTTTCCGGCAAGCTCCCCGAGGGTCATCACCTTGCCCTCGAAGGACATGGGGGTCGAACGCCCCCCGGCAAATGCGGCCTTCAGCTCCTCCGGCGAAACCGTGGCCGTGCCGACCTTGCCAACCACTACGCCTGCCGCGGCATTGGCGACCTTCATCGCGTCGCGGAACGACGCCCCGACCGCGCGCGCCGCCGCAAGAACCGACATCGTCGTGTCGCCTGCGCCTGTGACGTCGCACACTTCGCGGCACTCCGTCGGCAGCCACACGGCCTCGCCGCCACCGCCAGGGACGTAGACCATCCCGCGTTCCGAGAGCGTGACGACCGCGTTCTTGATTCCGGCATCGGCAAGAAGCCCCCTTGCGGCGGCTACGACCTTCTCCATGAAGTCGGGCGCGGACGCGTCGAACTGCACTCCGCACGCCGCCTCAAGCTCGACGCGGTTCGGCTTCACAAGCGTCGCGCCCGCGTACTTGCGGAAGTCGCGGCCCTTGGGGTCTACGTAGACGCATTTCCCGGCGCGCGACGAGACCCCTATCGTGCGTTCGCAGAAGGAACGCGAAAGGAGGCCCTTGGCGTAGTCGGAGAGGACGACGAGGTCGAAATCCGCAATCCTCGCCTCTATCTTGGACACAAGCTCGTCCTCCTCCTCCTGCGAAAGGGGGGCTACGACCTCGCGGTCCATCCTCAGCACGTGGTTGCCCTTCGCGACGAACCGCGTCTTCTGGATCGTCGGCAGCGAGCTGGACCTCACGGCGAGAAGCTCGGCCCCGCACTCCGCCGCGAGCGCGGCGGCCTCTTCGCCCTCCTGGTCGCATCCCACCCGGCACGCGAGCGCCGCAGTCGCGCCGAGCGCGCGGAGATTGGCTATCACGTTGCCGGCGCCTCCAAGCATACGGCGCTCCGACACCCACCTGAACACGGGAACGGGAGCCTCCTGCGAAATGCGCCCTACGTCTCCCTGCACGAAGCGGTCGAGCATCAAGTCGCCTACGCACAGTATGCGGGCGCGAGAAAGCGATTCTGTCATTTTTCCACCACCTTTCCAATGGCGTCCACGACGGCATCGAGGGAGATGTCGCCGATGTCGGCCCCGTGAAGACTCGCCACCTTGTCGTTGCCCTTCGGCGCAATGCGGCCGTAGTAGCGGTCGATGAAGAGGATTACCGTCCTCGCGCCCGCTATGTGCGCGATATGCACGGGCCCAGTGTCGTTGCCCACGACGACGGCCGCCCCGTTGGCGAGGTCGGGAATGTCCTCTATCGAGCTTTTCCCGAGGAAGTCGACGGCGTGGGGGTTGCCGGAGCATATCTCCCCTACCTCCTTCGCCTCTGCCTTCGTGCCGAGCACCACCGACTTTAGGCCCATCCCGGCAAGCACCCCCGTAAGCTCCCTATACCGCGAGGCAGGCCAGCGCTTGTGCTCGTTGCCCGCCGAGCATCCCGGCACAAGGAGGGCGTACCTCTCCGGCAGCACGGAAAAGTTCTCGTGTCCGCCGTGGCACATCGAAAGGTCAGGGGGAAGCCACTCAACGTCTTCTCTCCTGTTGCGCCAGAACCACGGAACGTACCTAGGCTTCCTGGTGCTCGTCCTGAACACGAGGCCGCCCTCTGCAACCCGCCCCCAGCGCATGGCGTTGCCGGTTGCAGCGAGCGCAAGGGGGTAGTACCTGCAAAGCGTGCGGTTGCTCGACTGGAGGTCGTAGATGACGTCCCACCTGCGGTCGGCTATCGTCCTCTTTATGACGCGCCACCATGTCGAGAACCTGTAGTCCCGAGAATCCTCGACTATCTCGTCGAAGTACCCCATGCTCCTCGCCAGCCCGACGAGCGACCTTTCCGTCACAAGCGCAACATGCGCGTCCGGGTGCCGCCTGCGCACTGTCTGCATGCGCCCAGAAGCCATCACGAAGTCGCCAAGGGCGCCATGCTTTATCACTAGGACAGCCTCGGCCATAGCCCTACTCCCGAAAGATATTGCCTCGCGTGGAACCACCCGTCCTCTAGGTTCGCCATGAGCGTATGGCGGCGCAGCCATTTGCGCGACCGGAGGACGACCGGTCGCGACTGGGCACAAGGCGCAATCGGCTGGTTCGCCTCCGCCTTGACGACCTGCATGACCTGCGCCCAGAAGTTGTATTTCGAAAAGAGCCGCGCCTTCGCCTCGCGGACGGCGTCGATGCGCCTTGACCATTCGTCGGCGGCAATCGCCGCCTTGATGATGCGAATCGCCGCCCCGGGGTCGTCCGGCGGGATGGGGATGAACGACTCGGCGGGGAAGTCCTCGGCAATGTCGGGCGCGCCGGAGTAGAACGGCAGGCATTCGCACAGGTAGGCGTCAGACAGCTTCTCCGTCCAGTAGTGCGGGCCTATGTGGTTTTCGAGGACGACATGGTACTTGAACGAATCCATCGCGTCGCACTTTCGCTCGAATTCGTGGACGCCGTGGCCGTACCAGACCGCCCCGGGGACCTCCGCCACGAGCTTCTTCAGGAGCTGGATCCTGTTATGGTGCTGCGTCCACCTCATCGCCTTCGACGAGCAGATGGCCGAGACGGCATTCGTCTTCTGCGGAATCTCCGCCGCCCTTTCCTCCTCGTACGTGCGCCCCGTGAACCACGGAAAGTACCCGCGCCCCAGATGGTAGTGCGGATGGTCCTCGGCCTCGCGCGGGCGGTTGGTGAGAAGATGGCCGAACTGCCGCGTGAACGCGCGGCAGTAGTTCTTGATGCTGACCGGCTCCCATGTCGCGAGGATCGTGCGCTCGCGGGGGCACGTCACGCGCACATCCTCGGCTAGGTCGTCGAAGACGACAAGCCAGTCGTATTCCCCGCAGGCGGGGTCCTGCGTAAAGACGCAGCCCGGGGCGTACTCGAACGGCGCCGACACGAAAAGTGCGTTCTTGGATACGATCTTGATCGTCACTTCGCGCCTCCAAACAGGCTCTTTTCCGGATGGAAGTCCGCACTTTCAAGCGACGCGAGGTCGATTGCCAGGTGAACGACATCCTCCAGCCTGTACGACTGCTTCGGCTGCGCCATCCGCGCCACGAGGTCGGGCCTCAGCTCCTTGAGCCGATCCGACACCCAGACCTGCAGCGGCACCGAGGTCATCGGCAGATTCGCAATCTGCCCGTGGCCCAGGATCTTGTCGTCGGTGGTGTCGAAGCAGTCTTCGCCGTGGTCGCTGAAGTAGAGGAGGTATTCCGCAGCGGTCGCGCCGCGCGCCTTAAGGCGCCTTACGAACTCCGCGATTACCCAGTCGGTGTAGCGGATCGAATCGTCGTACGTGTTCAGAAGCTCCTTCGCGGCGGCGGAAAGGCGTTCCTTGCCGGGCGGGTCATCGGTAAAGTGCCGGAACTCAGGGGGATAGCGGTTGACGTATGCCGAGTGGCTGCCGATCATGTGCAGGAACACGACCTTCCTCTTCGCAGGGTCCGCAAGCCGTTTTTCAAGTTCGGGTATGAGAGTGCCGTCAAGCCCCGAGCTTGCGCTTTCAAAGCCCTTCAGCGCGCTAAAGTTGAAGCACTTCGACTCGTCGGCATGCCCCGCCATCGCGGTGATCGCCGTGTCGCCCTCCTCGCCGAGCGCATACTGGTTGGAGAGCCAGAAGGTCTTGAACCCCGCGTCCTTGAAGTAGTCGACTATCGAGCCTTTCCTGTAGAGAAGGTCGGGTTCGGCGTCGGTCGCGAAGGTAATCGCCTTTTCGAGGCTCGGGAGCGTCTGCGCATACTGCGAGCGGACGCCGGTGAAGCTCGCGACGTCGCCAAGCGCGGCGGTAAAGCAGTTGGTGTCGCGCGCATAGCCGGCATAGCCGCAGTGCATCGAGTTGGCGCTCTCGCCGATGCAGATGACGTATGTCTGCGGCGTGCCGGGCGGCAACCTGGACGCTATCCCCTCGAACGGAGGCGCGGCATGCGCGGCAATCTGCTTCAGCAGGACGCGGTAGCGGCGGCTGTAGAGGAAATAGTGGTAGAAGACGCTCACGAACGGGTTGAGCATGTAGCTCGGCTTGTGGCGCGCGCCCGACTTGAAGCAGTTGCGGACGAGCGGGACGGCGAGGACGGCAAGCCCCGCCGCGACGTACCACCGCTCCGCGCCGAACGAAACGGGTGGCAGCCACAGCCAGATGGCCGCGACGGGCGCGAGATAGACAAACCATATGAGAAGCCACTGGGCGAGCGTCATGTTGTTGCGGATGTATTCGGATATCTCGCCCCTTGTCGTCACGAACATCGAATACCATGTGTTGATGCCCGCGCGAGCCCCGAAGAGGTGCACGTGCCAGATTTCGCCGAAAAGCATCCATGCGAAGACGAGGTGGACCAGTGTCAGGTAGATTTTCGCCGACGACGGGAAAAGGACGAGCGGCAGCGTCACAAGGCCGAGCGTCGGCAACGTGCGCAGGTAGTCCTTCGCAACCGTCTTCATGAATACGCGGTCGGACAGCTTCTCGCGGCTCATCGACTTCATCGTCGAATAGACGAGCGGCAGGAACGCCATCGCGGCGAGATATGGAACTGCGTAGAGCATTTCAGTCAGTCGCGGCGCAGCTCGACGGAATCGGCGCGCGATATCTCGACGACATACGCCCTTGCAGCGCTTGCCGCCCTGACGCCCCTGCCGGCCGCTTCGATGTCGGACAGAAGCTCCGGCACCCTCTCGTTGTCGACAAGGAAGTTCTTGATGAGCTTCGTAAAGTATTCAAGGTACGGCTTGTTCTTGGGAAGGTCCCTCCACTTCTCAAGCGCGGCGTGGGCGGACTTCGTGTCCATGGGGTCGCCTTTAAGTATCATCGTCTGCTGGCGCATCATCATGACGTCCCGGAGGCGCGCGACCTTGCTCACCCATTCGGTGCACGCCTTGTGTGCCGCGGCTGCCGCGGCCTGCGCCGGCGTCTTCAGGCGCGAGAGGTCGACTCCGGCGGCGAACTCCTCGGCGGAAAAGCGCCCGAGCTCGCGGCCGTCGGCCTTAAGCGCCCAGGTCCCGGCGGGAAGGTCCTTCACGACGACCCTCTCCGCGGCCGCCCGCGCGACCAGCTCTTCCGCCGGGGAAAGCGTCTGCACGGCGGGAGCCCCTTCCATCGGAAGCGGCAGGAACTTGGCGTTGTAGGCGAACCTCACGCCGCCGTCTGCAAGGAACTCCACTCCCGCGCTCTTCTTCTTCGGGTCGGCCGAGACTTCCTTCGCCGGCGCGACGTCCTTCAGAAGCCCGAGCGCGTCTGCGGCGACAAGCCCCATGTGAAGCCCGCCGACCGCGTTTGGATGCACCCTGTCGGAGCGGCAGAGGTGGATGGAGGCGAACCACTTCTTCTGAAGCTCCGTCATCGGCGCGTAGAAGTCAATGAGCGGCAGGTTCCTCTCCGCCGCGAGCTCGCGCACGATTCCCGCAATGCCGAAGAGCGCGCGTTCGTTGCGCCCTTTGCAGGGCGGCGTCTTGAAGACGGTCGAGTATTCGTCGTATGGCGAAGGCGTGACGAGCGTCACCTTGACGTTCGCCGCAGCGAGCTGGTTGAGGATGTTGTTCATGTAGGAGCGGTACCGCGCGAAACGACGCGCCCGCGCCGCCTTCTCCTCGTCCGTCGGGCTGTCGCTCGTCCATTCCTTGCTCCCGGAGTCGTTCATGCCGAGCATTACGAAGGCGCGGTCTGGCCTCTGGGGAAGGATGTCCCACTCTATCCTGTGCTTCACGTTCCACGTGCTGTCGCCCGCGATGCCGCAGTTGAGGAACTTGACCCCGCCGCCAAGCCGTGTCTCGACGAAGAACTTGAGCCACCCGACCCATATTCCGCCGTGCGTAATCGAGTCGCCTATGAACGCTACGCGCTCGCCCTTCGCGAATGGCGCGGGCTTGGGGAGCGCCCTTTCCGCCGGCACCGACGCGCTCGCGCCCTCGTCGCCGACATCGCCCATGTCGACCTCCTCTACGCGCCCCGGGAGGTGGAATCGCACCTTGATCCTGCGCGTCGCCGGCATGCCCCTGTAGCTGCCGACGCGCCTGCCGACCGAGATGACGACCTTGCCGTCCGATGTCTTCACTGAAATTGGCGTCAGCGCATACGCGCCCTTGCGGTATTCGAGGCTGTCGCCGTCGTCCTCGTAAAGTTCGCCCGTTCCGTCCGAGGAAGGCCATACCTCAAGGATCACCTCGTCGTTCCAGCCCTTTTCGATATACGACTTCTTCGGCCATGTCGGCAACACGGCGCCGGAGCGCACATAGAGGCCGCCGCCATGTAAGCAGTCGATCTTCTCCTCGACCTCGCATGGCCCTACGACCTTCGCGCCGGTCTTCCAGTCGTGCCAGACGCCGGGCGGAATTACGGTGATGTTCGTGAACGCGCTCACGAGCAGGTCGTCGCCCAGCATGTAGGTCGTGGGGCACTTGTCGTACGCGGGATTGTCGGGATAGACGATGGGGAGCATCCTCATGAGCGGCCAGCCGGTGCGCGAGCACTTTGCGGCCTGTGCGTATAGATAGGGCGCAAGGCGATAGCGCAGATTCCAGTATTCGCGGATCGCGTCAAGCGTCTCCTGCCCGTAGAACCACGGCTGGAGCCAGCCGTCCCAGTTGTTCATCTGCGCCCACGGGAGAAGCACTCCGTAGTGGAGCGACGCGGGGTCCTTCACGTCCATGTCGCATGACTGGTTGGAGTGGCCTGAGACGGCGAGGTTCAGGACTGACATCAATGAGCCCTTTCCGCCGCCGGTGTCGCCAGCCCAGGTCGCCACGTACTGCTGGATGCCGGCGTAGCCGCCTGCGGAATAGACCATCGCGCGCCGCGAGGTGTAGTCCTCGTAGCCGCGGCCCATCTGCTTTCCGTAGATGAGCGGATAGAGGTTCTTCACCTCCTCGTGCTTCATGCCGTTCGCCCATTCCCTGCGCGAAGGGCCGAGCTGGTTGGCGCCGTCGAGCTTGAAGCACCGCGCGCCGCGGTCGACGAACTTCTTCAGGTGCTCGAACCACGGCAGCGTTCCCTCGGGATATTCGTCCTCGACGGCGCGCTCGATGACCTCCATTCCGGCGATGCCGTAGGGGTATTGAAGCTTCTCGTCCTTCTCGCCGGTGATGCGGTTGTCGGTCCAGGCGAGGTCGCCCTTCCGCTCGGCCCTGGCCTGCGCCGCGCCCGGCTTCGCGCACCCGGTCGCGCACTGCTCCTCGTAGAGGGTGAGGTCGTAGTTGCAGCAGAGCCAGAGGCTGAGCTTGAAGCCTATGCGCAGAAGCGAGTTGGGCCAGGTGAAGTCGGCTGTCGGCGCCCAGTAGGGAAAGCTGAACTTCGAGCGGTCGAAGCGCTTGTGCACGGACTTGTCGTAGAATTCCGACATCCAGCCCGGCTCCAGGCCAAGTACGTCGCACGGCAGGCCGTAGTCGCGGAAGTGCCGCGCGTCGTTCATGAGGTTGAACTGGTCGATGTGCTGGTTGCAGACGAATGAGACGCCGAACGCAAACGCGGGCAGCAGCGCGGAGCGCCCCGAAAGCCGCGTGTACGCGTCGAGAAGCTCGGGGTAGCCCGAGCCCACGAAGAAGTAGTAGTCGACCGGCCCCTCCTCCGCCTCGCAGAACATCGCGTCTCTCTCGCGCGTGCCGATGTCGAAGTAGTTGATCCAGGTCGAGTTGAGGAGCATCCCCCAGCCGCCGCGGCTCACGACCATCGGGACGGGGATGTTCGAGACGTTGTTCTTGACGAAGATATGGTAGCGGCCCGGATTGCGGTTCAGGTTGGCGCGGCTCGTGTCCCCGAGCCCGTAGATCCTCTCGCCGTCTAAAAGGGAGAAGCGGATGTCGTAGCCATCGCCAGACTTGGCGGGCAGCGTCTCGACGTCGGCAGGCGAGACGAGCGAGCGGAAGCGCACCGCGCCCTTCTTCGCGTCCACATAAAATTCCGCCTTGGCCGTCGCGCCGCCCGTCGCCGTGCGCCTGAACGACTTCGGCGCCTGCCAGTCGGTCTTAAGAATGGAATACCTCGTAAGCCCAGATTCCGGCCACTCGCCGTTCTCCATGCGGCGCACCCGGAAGAGCCCCTCGTCAAGCACGTCCACCCTTACCTTGCCGCCGTCCAAGAGGTCGTATTCGCAAAATGCCCTCTCGACCGCAGAGCACGGTAGAGCGACGAACGCAGAAATTGCAAGCGCGTGAAGCGCCAGAAGTCTTAACCTATGTGCTAAATGCTTTTTCATGTCGAGAATTATATCAAAAATGAGATTCTCTCTCAAATGGTATTTTGCAGGAGATCTTGACAAATTTTTCTATTGTGTCAGAAACGTGAATGTGATATACTACGCACAACTTGACACAAAAAGGAAAATTGTCAAAATGAAAAAGTCAGTATTAGCAGCTGTTACAGCAATGGCCATTGGTTCGGCGTTTCCGGCCGGTATCGGCATCTACGAGGCGTCAGCGCGCGGCAATGCGCTCGGCGGTACGCTTGTAGGCTCGACCAAGGACGCAACAGCCGTCTACTACAACCCTGCGAACATGTCCGAGATGACGAATGCCGCGCTCTATGTCGGCACCACGTTCATCAATCCGTACTGCGACACCGAGGTTGACCATGTCGGCCAGCCGAAGATGAACGCAGGCTGGTTCCTCGTGCCCACCTTCTATGCAACCATTCCTCTCCCCTTCGGCTTCTGGTTCGGCCTCGGCGGCTACAGCGAATACGGCCTCGGCACCAAATACGGCGAACATTGGGCTCTCGCAGGCGACACGGTCAAGACGACAATCGAGCAGTATTCGATCAACCCCGCCCTCGCCTACAAGATCACCGACTGGTGGAGCGTTGCAGCAGGCCTTAGGATAAGCGATGTCGACTTCAAGACAAAGAAGCATCCGTACGACGGCAACTCGTTCTTCTACGCGCCGCTCGGCCTGACATTGGGAGGCTATCCCGACGCCTACCACCTTTCCGCGAACCTGAAGGGCGACGACATGTCGCTCGGCTACAACCTTGCAACGAGCTTCAGGATTACCGACAGCCTTTCGCTCGGCATCCACTACCGCTCGCGCATCGAGCACCAGATCAAGGGCCATTTCAACCTCGCGGGCGATGTCGACACGCCTGCAGGCTCCGTAGGCCAGGGCGCCCGCCGTTCCGCGAAATTCGACATCACGGCGCCACAGTCGGCGACGGTGGGCCTGAACTACGAGGTCCTGGATACATGGCGCATCGGCGGCGCCGCGACGTGGACCGAGTGGAGCACGTTCGACGCGATAGACTTCAAGATACCCGGATACGGCTACAAGCTGCCGCTCAAGTGGCACGACGTCTGGCGCTTCGGCATCGGCAGCGAATACGACGTCTGCGACGCGCTTTCCCTCAGGCTGAGCTATGTCTACGACGTCGACCCCACGTGCCACCACGGCACGACTATGCTCCCCTCGGGCAACAGGCAGATTATCGGCTTCGGCCTTGGCTGGTGGATTCTCGACAACCTGCGCCTTGATCTCGGGTACAGCTTCATAGTGATGCACAGGGCGAACCGCTTTGTGAACGTGAACACCCCAAGCGGCGACATCGAGTCGCACCGATTCTCGACCGACAACGGATATTCGCATCTCGTTTCCGTGGGCGTCGCCTACATGTTCTGACGTCCTCCACTGGGATGGCGAAGTCGATCAACCACAAGCGGCGGCGGCGCGAAATCAGGGCGAAGAGCCTTGAGCTTTTCGCCAAGTACGGCTTTGCCGCCGTGAACTTCGGCATGATCGCGAGCGAATGCCACGTCTCGCGCACGCTTCTCTACACTTACTTCAAGGACAAGCGCGCCATATTCAACGAGTCCATCGACGAAGCGACCTCGTGCATCGCCGAGACGTACCGCGAGGTGAAGGCGTCGCGGCAGGGCGCGGACGCGAAGCTCAGGCAGCTCTGCATGGCCGTCTTCGCGCTTCTCTACGACAGCAGGGACTTCCTCTGCGTCATCATCGATTTCCTGCGCGACCGCCGGAAAAAAGGGCGCAAGGTGCCGGTCGAGAACGTGCTCAGGCACACGCTGGGGCTGAAACGGATAATACACTCCCTTATCGCCGAGGCACGGCATCGCGGCGAATACGACGCATTGCTCAACATCAACCGCGCAACTTCGCTCATCTACTCGCAGTTCGAGGCGGCGATCCTGCGCATCGGCATTTCGGGCGGCGCGGAAATCTCCGATTCCATCGGCGCCCTCAACACTATACTCCTTTCGTTCCGCGGCCAGCGCGCCGGACCCTAGCCCGAAATCTCCTTTTCGCCCCCGGTTCCGCGTATCTTTATGTGGAGCTCGCGGAGCTGCTGCTCGGTGACGTAGTTCGGCGCGCCCATCAGGAGGTCCTGCGCCTTCTGGTTCATCGGGAAGGCGATTACCTCGCGGATGTTCGGCGTGTCGGTAAGGAGCATCACCATGCGGTCCACGCCCGGGGCGATTCCTCCGTGCGGGGGAGCTCCGAACTGGAACGCGCGGTGGAGGGCGCCGAACTTCTTCACGACGTCGTCCTTCGTGTAGCCCGCGATCTCGAACGCCTTGTACATGACCTCGACCTGGTGGTTGCGGATCGCGCCCGAGGAAAGCTCGATGCCGTTGCAGACGACGTCGTACTGGTACGCCTCGATGGCGAGCGGATCCTTGGTATTGAGCGCCTCAAGCCCGCCCTGCGGCATCGAGAAGGGGTTGTGCGAGAAGATGACCTTCCCGGTCTCGGGGTCCTTCTCGAAGAACGGGAAGTCGACTATCCAGCAGAAGCGGTAGACGTTGTGCTCGCGGATGTCGTTCGTGAGGTGGTCGGCGATGTCCGTCCTGACGAGCCCCGAGAGCCGATTGCACTCGTCGACGTCTGCGGCCATGAAGAAAAGCGCGTCGGTCGGCTCCATGCCGGAGATCTTCTTCATCTCCTCGAGCTGGTCTGC
>JAEEGL013478376.1_pt1 | contig 24488 bp, 18 predicted proteins | sample 9134231 | NCBI WGS metagenome assembly JAEEGL01 (sample SAMN16246548, study PRJNA631951) | gut metagenome | biome: gut microbiome; feature: rumen; material: fiber-attached | host: Bos | place: Iran: Karaj | collected 2018-10
CGCACCAGGTATCAAACTTATCGCACAGGGCGTTGTAACAGATCTTCATGGAGTGGGGCGTTAAGTCGGATGCGAAAATACAGGGCGTATCAAGGGGATCAAGGGAAGCGATCTCACTTAACAGTCGATCTTCCGTGATCCTTGCAAGCGTTTCTTTTGCCTTCTGCAGTTCGTCCCGCTGCACACGGATCGCGTCCGGAAGTTTTTCCATGGAAGCAGAGTAGTCTCTGCCAAGTTCGGTGATCATCTCATGTTCTTTCGCAAGCAGTTCAAAAGCGCGAAAGCCGCAGAGAATGTTGAGCTGGGTACCGCCGTTTTTGTAAGAAGCATGGGATACGACCTTCAAAAGACCGATTCGACCGGTGGTCGGAAGATGGGGCGCGCAGCAGGCACAGGTGTCAACGCCTTCCACGGTCACGATCCGCACCTGTCCTTCGAGTTCTTTCTTGCTGCGGTAATCCATGCGATCGAGTTCTTCTTTGGAGGGAAACGATACCCGGATCGGAAGGTCATCCCGGATCGCTTCGTTGGCCATAAGTTCCATTCTTGCAATGTCTTCATCTGTTAAGGTCCCGCTGAAGCAGACGATGACCGGTTCCTCATCGCTTAAGTGAAAGCTCACGTTGTCATAGCCGAAATGCCGATTGACAAGTCCGCTTAAAATGTGCTCGCCGCTGTGCTGCTGCATACGGCTGAGCCGCTTTTCCCAATCGAGTTTACATAACACAGAATCTCCGACAGATAACGGGGCACTGACTTCATAGACAGGACCCTGCAGGGAACATCCTTTGATCCTTTCGTGTCCGTCAAGAACGTGCACGGATTCCCCGATGGTCCCGGTATCGGCTTTCTGCCCGCCGCCCTCGGGGAAAAATATGGTCTGATCGAGCGTGACATAGTGTCTGTTACCGATCTGCTCGTAGCCGGTCACAACACTTTCACATTCCTTAAGCATACCGTCTGTCTCATAAAGCTTCTTTGTTTCTGCCATTTGCGTGGATCCTTCCGTTATCTTTATTCTTTATGGAGTTTTCTTTCGGATTTCTGTTTGCTTCTTCGATTTTATAAAGAATCTACGGAAAAATCAATTGCCGGACGGTAAGCCTGAAATGACAGCTTCCGGATATTTGCAGGGCCTGTTTCGAATCTTGACGAAATCACGGATTTCTTATATTCTTATGAAAATTGCCCGACCCGTGAGAATTCATACGCGGTTGATCTTCACAAAAAGGCCGGACGGAATAAAGGAAAGAGAGAAAAGAGAAAAATGGGTAAGATCAAAGGACTTCTTCATGAAATTTTTATTGACGGCCTTGGCGGCATGGCGATCGGCCTGTTTGCCACACTGATCATCGGAACGATCATCAACCAGATCGCGGGCTGGATCCCGGGTGTTGTCGGAGATTCCATGCTGATGATGGGCAAGGTGGCATCGGCCGTGACCGGTGCAGGGATCGGGATCGGCTGTGCGGTGAAGCTGAAAGCAAAACCGCTCACAACGGTTTCTTCTTCAGTCGCCGGCATGGTCGGCGCATTTGCATCGAAACTCCTTGCCGGAAGCGTTCTGGTGGAAGGCACTGTGACGCTTGCGGGACCGGGAGAACCGCTTGGTGCGTTTCTTGCAGCCATGACGGCGATCTATATCGGAAGACTCGTGGCGGGAAGAACAAAAGTGGATATCCTGATCACCCCGTTTTGCTGTATCTTATCGGGGTCTGCCGTAGGCCTGCTGCTCGGCCCCCCGATCAGCTCGTTTATGGCATGGCTTGGAAGCCTCATCAACTGGGGCACCGAGCAGGCACCGTTTGTCATGGGGATCGTCGTGTCCGTTTTGATGGGAATGATCCTGACTTTGCCGATCAGCTCTGCTGCGATCGGTGTCATTTTGGGACTGAGCGGCCTGGCTTCTGGCGCCGCTACCGTCGGCTGCTGTGCCAACATGATCGGCTTTGCAGTGGCATCTTTCAGGGAAAATAAAGTCAACGGTCTTCTGGCACAGGGCCTTGGGACAAGCATGCTGCAGATCGGAAATATCGTGAAAAACCCGATCATCTGGCTGCCTGCGATCCTGACGAGTGCCGTACTCGGACCGGTTTCCACCATGGTCTTTAAGATGACGAACAACGCGACGGGTTCCGGCATGGGAACGGCGGGCCTTGTGGGACCGATCAATGCCTACCAGACCATGACGGAAGCAGGAACTTCTCCCGCGGTTGCTCTGATCGAGATCATTTTGATGCATGTGGTATTCCCGGCTGTGCTGTCGCTTCTGATCTCGGAATTTATGCGCAAGAAGGAATGGATCAAAAAAGGCGACATGAAACTCGACGTATGATGTTGAGATTTGGCGTGATCCTGCCGATATATATTTATAGGGTTTTTCAGGGCATTTGACCACAGATATATCGGAGAACGGTATGAACATGAAACGCTGGATGGCAATGCTGCTTACACTCATCCTGCTCCTGCAGGGCTTTCTGCTTCAGGAAGCGACACTTGTGTTTGCAGTGGAACCGAAACAGGATGAGCTTCAGGTTGTGGAAACCTACGGAGAAGAAATCTCCGGCGGAGAGATCTTCGGGGAAGAGGTTGACATAACACAACACAACAACTACGCCGATGAGGTTAACATAACTGATATACCGGAATCCCTGGAGGAACAATCGGGACAGGATCCGTTATCTGAAACTGATGATCTTGACATATCTAATACAACAGATCAGGTTGACATAAACAATCAATCCGACACGGAAAACAACACAGAATTTTTAGCGGAGCAGGAAGGGGCGTCTGACGAAACCCTTCGGATCTCACTTTCCGGATCACAGATGGAAGAAAAGGAACTGCTCCGTGCGCACCTTGATGAGATCAGGGATGCAGTGGCGGGCCTTGATTTTGCCGAAGGCGAGATCCTCGTCAGTGCAGAAAGCGAAGAAGAAGCGCTGCGCTATGCCGAAGCGTTCCGGGGAGAACTGTTAAGCTTTTACGATCAGCTGGCAACGATCCTGGTAGAGGATGTGAAAGCCGCCGTGACTGAATCTGCAGACCCCGAAAGCTGTCTGCCGCCGGCCTGGCCGAATTATCTGTCGTCTCGGCCGGAAACAGACGGGGGCGATGATGCGGCCATTCTGGAAGAGAGCGCGGAGAAGGAAGAACTGCTTGGCACTGAGGCACCGGAAGAAGTGGCGGGATCCGATCCTGCAGGAAGCGAACGGCTCGGCATGGTCATGACCTATTCCGATCCCTATCTGCAGGTGAGTAACGACCATTACCAGTGGCACCATGAGCTGCTTGATTCCAATTCTGCCTGGCATGAAGGATATACGGGAAGCAATGTCAAGGTGGCGATCCTCGACACCGGGATCACGGCGCATACGGAACTGACAGCCAAGATCAAGGGAAAAGCATACTATCAGGTCAACGGCACCAACAAGGGAATGACCAAGACAAATAATCTTTCCGATATCGTTGACAAGAACGGAAGCGGAACGCATATGGCAGGGATCATTGCCGCCATTGCGGGAAATAATCAGGGCGGCTGCGGGATCGCGCCGGGAGCGGAACTCTATATCGGCAACATCTGTGACCCGAAGACCAAAGAGGCTTCCACGGAATCCCTGTATTATGCCCTGCAGTTTGCAAGAAAAGACTGGTACGCGGACATCATTGTCGTGGGCTGCACGTTTTACGGATATAACAAACAGATCGATGAACAGGTCAGGGAACTCTATAACGATGGTTGCCTGATCGTCTGTGCCGCAGGAGACGACGGCTCGAACCAGCTCGTCTATCCGGCCGGCTATGCAAAGGCGGTTTCCGTTGGCGCTGTTGCGATGGATAACCGGCCGACCGATACCACAAACAATAACGAAAAAGTCAGATACAGCGCGCCGGGCTACAACGTGGTGGCAACCTCCAAGGCTTCGTCCTCGGCGCATGAGATGCGTTCCGGAACGCCCCAGGCGGCTGCCTGTGTGGCAGGTGTCGCAGCGGTTCTGTTAAGCTCCGGAAAAGTCACGGGAACAGGATCTGAAAAAGTTGACCATCTTCTGGCACTGATCGACAGGGGCTGTAAGAAATCCGCTATGGGAAGAGGCACGCCCAATCTGTCCGCGTCCCTGAACATTCCGGCAAGCACGCTGCCGCCCGAACCGCCCGTTTCCACACAGCCTTCCCAAACCGTCAATGCAGCATCTCTGACCATGAAGCTCCAGTCTGAGACCGGAACCGTCATTTATTACACACTTGACGGCAGCACGCCGGCTTATAAAGCGGACGGTACGATCGTCGGCAATCTGTGGACAACAAAGAGCGCGAATTTTATCATCAATGAGGAGCAGAAAAAGGTTCTGCTGAAGATGATCGCGGTGGACACCAAGAACGGGCAGGCCTCCAAGGTCGCAACCTATACCTACGAATTCAAGCCGCCGGTAACCGGCGTGACGATCACGGCGGAAAACGATATCAGAAAAGTTGTCAAAGGCGGAAGCCTTCAGCTTACCGGAACCGTGAAACCTGCCAATGCAGGCAATCCGAAACTGCGCTGGGATGTAGTGATCAATCCGATAAATCCCGCCGTCGGTGTCAGCGTCGATAAAAACGGAAAAGTCACGGTCTCCAAAATCTGCGATACAAGCAAAGTAAAAAGCGTTACGGTCAGGGCGACGGCAACGGACGGCAGCAATAAACAGGCCGAGATCCAGCTGGCCATTACGGATCCGGCGCTGAACCCCATTGTGAAGTCGATCACGCCTTCTGCCAAAAACATTACCGTAACGGCGGGAGACGGCACGACCTGCGTAAAGAACCTGTCGGTTGCGGTCACGCTCTCCGACGGAAGTGTGGCAGGATCCGCGGCAAAATATGTTACCTGGTATGTAAAAGATCCGGCGGTTGCGGCAGTTACACAATCCGGAAACGCGCTGACGGTCACCGGAAAATCACTCGGGAAGACAACGCTTGTCGGCATTGCCTCGGACGGCAGCAAAAAGCGGACACAGATCGGGGTAACGGTGAAGCAGTATGTGACCAAAGTCACGGTCAGCGGTCCGAAGGGAAATGTGTTGCAGGCAGGGAAAAAGGTAACGCTTTCTGCTGCGCTCGAACCCGGGGGAAAAGTTTCAAGCAAGGCCCTGCTCTGGCGTGTTTCGGACTGGCCGGGGAAAAATCAGGGAGCTGCATTGAATACAACGGGTGTATCCGTTACGCCAAAGGGCGGCACTGTCAGCACATCCAAAAAAGCGGTTCCGGGTGTCTATAAGTTTGCGGCAACGGCAGCAGACCGCGGCACGGTTTCTTCAATGGACTATGCCCTGACGGTGACAGACAAGGCGGTTACGAAACTGGAACTGGTAAAGGACGGCGTGGTGCGCTACGAGGATAGGATCTTTCGCGTGACCAACATCAAGAACGCGAAGACCCAAACGGCTTTCGACATCCGTCTTACGGGCGGGACCGCAAGCCAGGTTGCGCCTCTTTCCTGTGTGAAAGTAACCAACAGCAATCCGAAACTGGTAACGGTCACGGCTAAGGATACTTCCAAAACCGTAACAGTGGAAGCGGTCGGCACCGGAACAGGCTATGCCGATATCACGGTTGCCACAACGGACGGCTCGGCGCTGAAAAAAACATTCCGGGTCTATGTTTCCAATCCGGCTACCAGACTCTATCTGTCCCTTCCGAACGCGAGGAGCAAATATCTGGCCTACGGTTCCTCCATGAAACTGGTGCCGTCGCTGGTAGCGGAAAACGGGGCACTGGATGCGAGCGCCAAAAAGTTCAGATGGACCTCTTCAAGACCGGATCTGCTCCGCGTGCATGAAACTTCTGGACTGCTGACCGGAATGTCCGAGATGGGGATCATGCCAAGCGCGCAGGGCGTAACGATCACCTGCGAGACCACGGACGGCAGTAATCTTTCCGCAAGCTATGTGCTGGTACCGGTCGGGAAAACGGTCAAATTCGAAACGGAAAAACTGGAGAATGACGGGTATCTGATCACATCCGTCTGTAAGGAAGCCGGCAGTTATGTCGGTTCGGATTATAAGGTAAAAGTCAGCGCCGCGGGACTCGGTGCCGTGGTGAAAGCAGAAAGCGATCCGACGAGGGCAAAGCTGTATCTGTACGGACAGAAAAAGGGACATTACCTGGTCACGGTGAGCAAGATGGACGGGAGTTCCGCGACCGTTACCAGGAAAGTCACGGTGGAAGAGTCCGTCGATCCGGTGACGCTCGAGACGGTATTCACGCTGAAACTGCAGTAAGACAGCAATAAAACAGCATAAAAAGGGCAAAAAAGGCTTGTATTTTGCCTTCTGATATGCTATTTTATAAAAGTTGCGGGGCGAAAGCCCAATAAACACGCATGCGGACTTATGATCCGGGTCCGTATTTTTTTGCGGCGGTCAAAGGCGGAAGCATGCGGAAGCATAAACCAAACGGAGGAAAAGAAAAATGAGCGTAATTTCCATGAAACAGTTGCTCGAAGCAGGTGTGCATTTCGGGCATCAGACACGCAGATGGAACCCCAAGATGGCACCGTACATCTACACGGAGAGAAACGGGATCTATATCATCGATCTCCAGAAATCCGTAGGCATGGTGGACACTGCGTACAATGCGGTAGCTGATATCGCATCCCAGGGCGGGATCATCCTGTTCGTGGGCACCAAGAAACAGGCACAGGATGCCATCAAGACGGAAGCGGAACGCTGCGGCATGTTCTATGTAAATGAGAGATGGCTCGGCGGTATGCTGACCAACTTCAAGACCATCCAGAGCCGTATCAAGAGGCTTAAAGAGATCGAGAGAATGTCCGAGGACGGAACATTTGATGTTCTGCCCAAGAAGGAAGTCATCGGTCTGAAGAAGGAATGGGAGAAGCTGGAGAAGAACCTTGGCGGCATTAAGAATATGAAGAGGATCCCGGATGCGATCTTCGTAGTAGATCCCAAGAAGGAGCGCATCTGTGTACAGGAAGCGCATGCATTAAGCATTCCCCTGATCGGTATCGCCGATACCAACTGCGATCCGGAAGAACTGGATTTCGTAATCCCGGGTAATGATGATGCGATCCGTGCGGTAAAACTGATCGTCGGAAAGATGGCAGATGCCGTGATCGAAGCAAAGCAGGGTGAAGCAGAGGATGCCGGTGAGGCAGAAGCACCCGCTGTTGAAGGAGAAGCAGTTGCAGATGCTGAGCCGACCGATATCGAAGAGGTCGCAGCAGCAGAAGAGGAGGCATAATATGGCAGCGATTACAGCGGCAATGGTAAAAGAATTAAGAGAAATGACCGGCGCGGGCATGATGGATTGCAAGAAGGCTCTGAGCGAGACGGACGGCAACATGGACGAAGCCGTTGAGGTATTAAGAAAGAGCGGCGCAGCTAAGGCCGAGAAGAAAGCAAGCAGGATCGCAGCAGAGGGGATCTGCCGCATCGCCTGCGACGGTAACACGGCGGTTGTTGCGGAAGTCAATTCCGAAACAGACTTTGTTGCCAAGAATGAAGTATTCCAGGAGTTCGTACAGAAGGTTGCGGATACCGCGCTTGCATCCGGCTTAAAGGGTGGCAAGGACGGCGAAGATGTGGAAGCCCTTCTTGAGAAGGACGGCCTGAAGGATCTCGTGGTTGAGAAGACCGCAAAGATCGGTGAGAAGTTATCCGTAAGACGTTTCCAGCGTGTCGAGGATGAGTGCATTGCAACTTATATCCACGGCGGCGGAAGGATCGGCGTGATCGTTGCCGGCAGCGGCGCAAGCGATGATGCTGCCAAAGAAGCGCTGACCAACCTTGCGATGCAGGTGGCTGCACTTTCTCCGAAGTTCATTTCCCAGAAGGATGTGGACCAGGCATTCTTAGATCATGAGAAAGAGATCATCAAGGCGCAGATCGAGAACGACCCGAAGGAAGCTGCAAAGCCCGACAAGGTAAAAGAGGGCATGATCATGGGCCGTATCAACAAGGAAATGAAAGAGTTCTGCCTGCTCGATCAGGTCTATGTCAAAGCGGAAGACGGCAAGCAGTCCGTTGCAAAATATCTCGAATCCGTAAACAAGGATCTGAAGGTAGACTGCTTCGTTCGTTTCGAAGTCGGCGAAGGCATGGAAAAGAAGAACGAGGATTTTGCTGCGGAAGTTGCGGCACAGATGAACGCATAAATCTCAAGGCAAAGTTCTTCCTTACAGCAAGATCTGAAGGATCGATAAAGATCAGACAGAAAGACCGTCACAACTGTGGCGGTCTTTACTTATTCCGGCTGCGATCCCTGCATGCTTTGTCCTGTACGCAAGGAAGCCCTGACTTTTTTCAGGCAATGACGGAGTGTCGGGAAGAGGTAGAGACAGGCAGCTGCCCAGGCACTCTGATCCGCCCAGCAGATCCCGGTATACCCGAAAAGCGGAACGAAGATGAGGCTGACACTGATCCGGGCGATCATTTCCGAAACACCGGAGAAGACCGCGCGTCCCGAGAACCCCAAGCCCTGTACGGAAAGCCTGAAGATCGCAAGACATCCCAAAAGCCAGTAACAGGATCCGAGACAGGCAAGATATTTTGCGCTTGCATCAAGCACCGCGCTTTCCGAGGCTTTCATGAACAGCATGGACATGTTCCTGCCGAAGAAGATGAGAGCGATCCCGGAAAGGATCCCGTAAAAGATGTTGATCGCAAATCCGGTGCGGATCCCTTTTTTGATCCGCTCATACAGCCCTGCCCCGTAATTCTGTCCGCAGAAGACGGAGACGGCCGTTGCGATCGCATCAAAGGGACACATCACAAACTGTTTGATCCTGTTTCCGGCGGTGAAGCCGGACACATAGATGCTCCCGAGACCGTTGTTTGCGGTCTGCATGAACATGCTGCCGATGGCGGTGATGGAAAACTGCAGTCCCATCGGCGCGCCCATCATCAGCATGGTCCCGGTATCGGAACGTCTGATGATGCAGTTTTCTCTGGAAATATGAAGGATCTTGCTTTTCTTAATGATCACGATCAGGCAGAGGATGCCGCTTAGAAACTGGGAAAAGATCGTTGCGATCGCGGCCCCTGCCACACCCCAGTGAAAGACGGCGATGCAGAGAAAATCAAAGCCGATGTTTAAGACGGTTGAGATCGCAAGGAAGATAAAGGGGGTCTTGCTGTCGCCGACTGCCCGCAGATACCCGGAGAGCAGGTTATAGAGGATCGTGAACGGGATCCCCAAAAAGATGATCAGCAGGTACGTATAGGCATCCGAAAAGATCTCTTCGGGTGTGGAGAGCATTCTTAAGATATTTGCACATAAAAGGGAGCAGGTAAGCGTTAAGACTACGGCGAACAGCACGGAGAGCAGATAGCCGTGAAAGAGCAGATCTTTCAGATGTTTGTAGTCCTTGGCGCCGAAACTCTGCGCGATGGGGATGCCGAATCCCGAACAGGTACCGAAACAGAATCCGAGGATCAGAAACTGTACGGAAGAGGACGCACCGACACCGGCAAGCGCATTTGTCCCTAAGATCCTTCCGACGATGGCAGCATCGACGACATTATAGGTCTGCTGCAGCAGATTTCCCATCAGAAGCGGCAGCGCGAATTTTAAGATCAGTAACAGGGGGTTTCCCTGTGTCATATCCTTTTGCATATCAGAATTATAAAACCATCACTAACAATTTACAACGGCATGTGTTATGATATAATAAACAAAAAGAAACCGCTTTGAAAGGAGGGCATCAGGATGGAGGTTGTATTTCCGGCAACGGACGAATCCCTGCAGAAAGCCATGCAGACTGTGGAAGAACAGCTTGAAGCGGCAGGATGCTCCCCGAAAAACCAGATGAAGATCATGGTCGCGCTCGAAGAACTGTTTGTCAACGTGGCGCACTATGCCTACGAAGGGAAAGAAGGACAGGTCATCTTAAATCTCGACATTGAGGATGATACCATGGTGCTGAAGCTGAAAGACTCCGGCAAACCGTTTAACCCTTTGGCCAAAGAGGATCCGGACATCACACTGGGTGCCGGGGAACGCCAGATCGGCGGACTCGGGATCTTTATGGTCAAAAAGACAATGGATGATTTTACCTACAACTATGAAGACGGACAGAATGTCGTGACGATCACGCATAAGATCAAATAATTACCGACGGGAATACATTATTTACAAGGAGGAACCACATGAAGATCAACAAGAATCAGGAAGGAAACGTATTACACCTTGCCATCGAAGGAAGACTCGATACCACAACGGCACCGACGCTTGAAGAGGATCTGCAGTCTTCGCTGAACGGGATCGAAGAACTTGATTTTGATTTTTCCGACCTGGAATACATTTCCTCTGCAGGACTGCGCGTGCTGCTCTCCGCGCAGAAAGTGATGAACAAGCAGGGTAAGATGCAGATCAGAAATGTCAATGCGGACATTATGGATGTATTTGATATTACCGGATTCACGGATATCCTGACGATCGTATAGGATCTTTGCAAAGCCGTTTACAGAGTCCCGAATACGTTATTTTTGCGAGGAAATCATGTCTTATACAGAAGATCTGATCCGCTATATCAGCGCGTCTCCCACTGCGTTCCAGGCTGTAGAGGAACAGAAGGAGATGCTCCTGTCGGCGGGCTTTACGGAATTGAAAGAAGAGGAAAAGTGGAACCTGCGTTTGTCAGGTTCTTACTTTGTTACGAGAAATTCATCGGCGCTGATCGCTTTCAGGATCCCGAAAAAGACACCTGAAAAGACCGTGATCGTGGCAACGCATGCCGATTCTCCTGCGTTTAAAGTAAAAACCGATCCGGAAATGACGGTTGCGCAGTCCTATGTCAAGCTGAACGTGGAAGCTTACGGCGGCGCCGTCTATTCGTCCTGGTTTGACCGGCCGCTTTCGGTGGCGGGAAGGGTTTTTGTAAAAGACAAAGACAATGTCACAGAGATCCCGGTCGATCTTAAGAAAGACCTCTGCATGATCCCGAGCCTTGCCATTCATATGGACAGAGACACAAACAAGGGACATGAGATCAAAGTGCAGGAAGAACTGCTACCGTTGCTATCCTCGGACAAAGATGTCCTGCTGTATGATCTGATCGAGGAGAAGTTGAAGAGAAAGCGCGAAGAGATCTTAAGCGCGGATCTTTTTGTTTACAACAGACAGGAAGCGGTGATCTGGGGCGCAAAGAAGGAATTCTTATCTTCGCCGAGACTCGATGACCTCTCCTGTGCCTATGCATCTGTCAGGGGCCTGATCGAGACGAAGAAGCCGGAGGCGCTTGCCCTGCATGTGATGTTCAATCACGAGGAAGTCGGTTCTTCCTCTACGGAAGGCGCCTGCTCCACATTTTTAAAGGATACGCTTGAGAGGATCGCGGAAGCGATTTTTAAAGACAGGGAGAGTTATCTTACGTTTCTTGCAAAAAGCCTGCTGCTCAGCGCCGACAACGGTCATGCGCTGCATCCGAACTATCCGGAAAAATGTGATCCGACCAACCGTCCCGTGATGGGAAAGGGTGTGCTTTTGAAATTTTCCGGGAATCAGAAATACACGACGGATGCATCTTCTGCAGCAAAGGTGAAACTGCTTGCAGAAAAGGCAGGGATCAGCCTGCAGACCTATCACAATCATTCCGATCTTCCGGGAGGATCCACGCTCGGCAATCTGTGCGTACACCAAATGGCAATACAAGCTGCGGATATCGGGATCGCGCAGCTTGCCATGCATTCTTCTTATGAGACCTGTGCCGTTTCGGATCTGTCGGATCTTTACTGGCTGCTTTCCGTGTTCTTTGTGAGTTGATCTTACCAGTTGCTGTTCCAGTTAGAACCGCCGGAATTCCAGCTGTTGGAGGAATCCCAGTTCCAGTCGGAAGAGTTCCAGTTATCATTCCAGGAACTGCCGCTGTTGTTGTCACTGTTCCACCAGGAACTGCCGCTGTTGTCACTGTCTCCCCACCAGGAACTGTCATCATCGGACGAGTCGTAATATCCCGGAGCGTAAACTGTGCCGGGACTTGATGTGGAAGGACCGCAGGAACGTCCGCAGGAGCGCCCGAACAGAATGACGAGGATCACGATCGCGATCATGATATAGAGGATGATCTTTACCATGCCGCCGCCACCGGAACCATTCGAAGAGGGAGCGCTGTTTTTCGGGCGGTTTCCCGATGAAACCTTCTGGTTGTTCATGTCAGTCTTCATTTTCTGATAGACTTCGTTTACGGCGTAGGCTTCGTCCTTGCCTTCATACCTGACGGCACGCGTGCCGTCGGCTTTGTTTTTATAGACGATGAAGTTCTCTTTTTCCTCATCATAATAGATGCCGATCGCTTTGGCGCCGGTATAGTTCTCACCGAGAAAATAGCGCATCTTCTCAAGCGGAAGGTTGTGCTGCTTTGCAAACGCCTTCAGCTGTTCGATCGTCTCGGGGATGCCGGTTGCCTTGCGGACAAGGTGCGCATTGGTGGCACCGCAAAATTCACATTTTTCATCGGTATCACTGATAAAGGAACCGCAGTATTCGCATTTGATCTTCATGTGAGATCTCCTTTTTTTGTTCTGTTTCCAAGTATACCATATCCAAGCGGCGAATTCCAAATGCGATCGAAGCTTATCTGATCACGGTCCGGGATTGTGATTTTTACAACGTGATGATATAATGACCCGGTACAAAGGCGTACATGGCTCTCCATGTGCGCCTTTTTTGACAGAAAACGGCGCTGCCTGTATACTATACCCATTCAAAGAGGAGAAATAAGATGAGATCGTTTACCGAAGAGAGCAACTTTTTTGCTTCCGTTGATCCGGAAGAACTGGCGGAGAGATTCGGAACCCCGCTTTATGTGTATAATGAGTCGATCCTTCGCGACCGGATGCGTTCGGTCATGGGGATGATCACGAAGTATCCCTATACCGTCAACTATTCCATGAAGGCCAATTCCAATCTGGCGCTTCTTAAGATCGCTAAGGAAGAGGGCTTGAACTGCGATGCGATGAGCGAAGGAGAATTAAGACTCCTGCAGCTGGCCGGCTTCCCTGCGGAACGGATCTTTTTCGTGCCGAACAATGTTTCCGATGAGGAAATGAAATTTGCGGCAGACAACGGGATCATGGTCAGCCTGGACAGTCTGGATCAGTTAGACCGCTACGGCACACTGTTTCCGGGAACCGAGTGCTGCGTCAGGATCAATCCCGGCATCGGCGCGGGACACCATAAGAAGGTCATTACCGCCGGGAAACACACGAAATTTGCGGTGGCGCTGGATGATGTAGAGACGGTGCATGAGATCGCCCAAAAACATGATCTGAAGATCGTCGGGCTGAACCAGCATGTCGGCTCTCTTTTCATGCAGATCGATCCTTACGTTGCGGCGGTCAAAAGCATTCTGGATGTTGCGTTAGAATTTCCGGATCTGAAACTGATCGATTTTGGCGGCGGGATCGGAACGCCTTACCATAAACTTACCGGGGAAGAGGCTTTTCCGATGCAGGATCTGCATGATGCCTTGGAACCGGTGCTGGATGAGTTTGTATCAGCGTACGGTTATGCGCCGTTATTCAAGAGTGAGCCGGGACGGTACTGCGTCGCGGAGTCCGCGGTGATCCTCGGCCGTGTCTATGCGAGAAAATCAAACGCCGGGGTCAGATATCTCGGTACGGATGTGGGCATGAACGTGCTGGCAAGACCTTCGCTTTATGATTCCTGGCATGACATCGAGATCTTAAGGAACGGAAAGAGCCTTACAACCGGTGAAACGGAAGAGATCACGGTGACCGGAAATATCTGTGAATCCGGAGATGTGCTGGCAAAAGACCGCACACTTCCCGTAGCCAAAGACGGAGACCTGATCTGTGTGCTGGATGCCGGCGCCTACGGCTACAGCATGGCTTATACCTATAATACGCGCGTCAGACCCGCGGAAGTGCTGCTCTCAGCGAACGGCAGTGTCCGCCTCATCCGCAGAAGGGAGACTTTTGAGGATCTGATCGCGCTCCAGTGCGATACGACGGAGCTCTAAATGCAGGATATTCTTGAAAAGCGCGATCTGCCGCTTTTTAGATTCGCAAAACCTTTTACTGTCATAGCCTTTTTATTCGTGATGGGCGTGATCCTGTTCTGCGCATTTTCCGCTGACAGCGAAAAGACCGTTTTTGATCCGTCCGGGGAACCGGTCCGTTTGAAAGCGTATCTGGACAGCGCGGAAAAGGTGGAAGCAGGGGATTCTTTCCGCGGCTCCCCGGATCATACGGAAGTGTTCTATGCAACGCTTCCTGCCGTGATCGAGAATGACAGCGCGCTGATGCTAAAGAGTGCATATTGCAAAACGCAGGTGTATGCGAAAGAAGAACTGCTCGGCAGTTACGGCACCGTGTTGCCGCTTCCGTTCGGGGAAATGATCGGAAACATCCGTGTGATCGTTCCCATCGACCCGGCTTATGCCGGTGTGCAGCTGAAGATCAACTATACTTCCTATTATGATGCGGACGTGGATTATCCGGAGCTGCTCTTTGCGCCGGAGGGAAATCTGCTGCTTCATGTTCTGTATGCAAACATGCCGCGGATCATCATCTGCATCGTCTTACTGACGATGGCGCTGATCGCGTTTGCCATGAGCATCTATTCCACACTCAGCGGTTCCAAAGAAGTGGTGATGATGCTGTTAAGTTTCATTTCCTTTGTCTTTTTTGTCCTGACCTGGATCATCTGCAGTTCGGACATTCCGCAGTTTTTCACCAATAACAATGAAACCGTGAGTCTGATCAGTTTTCTGACGCTGTCGGCACTTGCGATCCCGTTTTCCGCTTTTTGCGCAAGGATCTTAACGGTGGGCAGGGAACTATTTAAGGTCAATGCCGTGATCGGCTGGCTGCTTCCCGTGACGATCTGTATCTGTTTTGTCACGAATGTCTGCGATCCCTATCACCTTCTGATCCTGACACATCTGTATATCGCCTTCACGCTGATCGCAGCCATCGTCTGCGCATTCAGGCAGCGGAAAAACGACAGAGTCGTCATTATTCTGGCGCTCTCTCTGATCTCTTTGTTTGTGTTTGCGCTGATCGGCCTGATCCTCTTTTATATTTCCAAGACCGACGGATATGACGCCGTATTTTTCGGCGCAGGGCTTGCGCTGTTCATTCTGATGCTGTTTGCGCTGATCTTAAACAGACAGATGGGGTATTATGAGCAGAAAAGGGCGGCGCAGATCTACAAAGAGCTGGCCTACACCGATTTTCTGACAAAGATCCCGAACCGGACGGCATTTGAAAGCTATCAGGAAGAACTGAAGGCATCGAAGACGCAACACCACGTTACGTTTTATGTGCTTGACCTGAATGATCTGAAAAAGATCAATGACAGACAGGGACACCAGGAGGGCGACAAAGCCATCCGCGCAACGGCGGTCTGCGTGGAAAAAGCATTCCGCTCGAAAGGAAAATATTTCAGGGTCGGCGGCGACGAATTCTGCGTGATCGTTCTGGACCGGAAAGAGGATGCGCATCTTTACCGGAATGAATTCATAGAGCAGGTGGAACACTTTAACAAAACAGCGGAAAATCCGATCCGGGTGGCTGTCGGCTATGCCGGGGCGGAGCTTGTCAGGGACGATTCGTTCTTCAGAGAGCTGTTCGCAAAAGCGGATCAGGAGATGTACATCGACAAACAGCGGATGAAAAAAGAACGAAAAAATAAAGAAACTATGTGACATTTGGCTCAAATGTGATATAATTACAACCATAATTGACCCGAATGGCTTTTATTTCGTATATAAGGGTGGAAAAAGTTCACAATGATCAAAAATCAGGAGGAAAGAGTATGAAGAAAAGAATGATCAAGCGTTTTTTCATGATGTTCATGGTCATGGTGCTGATCATGCCGACACTGTTCTCTTCACTGGCGGTCAGGGTAAACGCCGATGAAGAAGACAGTCCGTATGTAGACGTTTACGGAGATGATGAGGACGAACCGACACCGGACCCGCAGCCGCAACCGGATCCGGATCCGGTCATTCCGCCGGCTCCCGAACCGCAGCCGGATCCTGACCCGGTCATCCCGCCGGCACCGGAACCGACACCGGAACCGTACATCGATCCGGTCCTTCCACCGGATCCGATACCGACACCGACACCGGAACCGACACCGGAACCCATCATCAAAGCACAGATGAAGATCGCGGCTTCTCCGACGACCGCAAGTTTCGGCACGGTGGAGCCCGGTGACAGCGCAACACTTTCCGTTACGGTCAGTGAGAGCGGAAATGAAGGCGCAAACCTTGCCTGGTATGAAGTAGACAATGATGACTTTTTCTCGGTTACGGCACCGTCTCAGACGCTGCTGATGCCGGGCGATGCGGTGAATTTTATCCTCACACTGAAATCCGACAAGGATCCCGGTAATTATTCCGGTTCTCTTTCCTTTGTCGGATCGGATGCTGCAGGAAACCAGTCCACCGCAGCGGTAACCGTTACCGCAACGATCAAGGGAAACACCCCGCACGTTGACTCCGTTGTTGTTTCTCCGGGATCCGCTTCCGTTAAAACGGGCGGAAGCATCAGATTCAGCGCAACGGTGAACGGCTCTTATCTGCCGAGCACCGCAGTGACCTGGAGAGTTCGCGGATGCGGCGGCAATACCAATGTGGATGAAAACGGACTCTTAACCGTAGGCACGGATGAAACCGCAGGTACCATTGCAGTGGTCGCAAGTTCCGTCGTGGATCCCGATGTACAGGGCAGCGCGGACGTCAGGATCGTGCAGGATAAGAGAACACACTATGTATCCGTTACCGCAGGAGACGGCGGAACCGTCAGCGGCGGCGGAACCGTGGAAGAAGGAAAATCCGTAACGGTTTACGCATCACCGAATGCCGGCTATACATTCAAAGGCTGGTATGATGATGCGGGATCCTTCCTTTCCAACAAGAAGAACTGGACGATCGCTTCCGTTATGGACGATCTGTCCCTGAATGCGAAGTTTGTCAGAGCCGGTGTCCGTGTCGTCACTTATTCCTCACCGGATAACGGCGGTGTGACGAGCGGTGACGGAACCTACAACGTGGGAACCACGGTAACCGTTAAGGCATCCGCAAACAGCGGCTACTACTTCAAATACTGGAAGTCCAACAATAAAGTGGTCAGCAAGGACAAAGTCTTTAAGATCACGAATGTCAACAACGATCTGAAACTGACCGCGGTCTTTGAGAGAAACCGCTTTACGGTCACAACGGGCGTTTCTCCTGCAGGTGCAGGTGCCGTTGACGGTGCGGGAACATATGATCCCGGCAGCAACGTTACGTTGAAGGCTTATGCGGAAAGCAGTTACAATTTCAAAGGCTGGTATTCCAACTATCAGCTGCTCAGCGAATCGACGACGTTCACGATCAACAATATCAATTCCGATGTGAACATCACGGCGGTATTTGAAAAACGCGGTACGGCGGCATTCCTGATGACCAGCACGGCAGGGTCCGGTGGTAAGATCACACCGGCAGTCAGCGCACCGGTTCCCGCGGGAAGCAATGTTTCCTACACGATCACACCGGATGCGGGCTACTATATTTCCGATGTCAAGATCGACGGCCAGTCCATCGGCGCGGTTGCGATCTACGGATTTACCAATGTGCAGGCCAACCATACGATCGAGGCGTTTTTTGCCAAGAAAGATGAGAACAAAGGTTCCAAGTCTTCTGCTGACAGCGATGTAACGACCGGCAAGACGATGGATGAAGCCAAGAAGGATATCGGAAACGCCAGCAAGAGCGAACTTGATGAGACGAAAGAAGACATCGTCGAAACGAAACTGAACACGGATATGGACCAGCTGACAGGCGTGCTGCAGAAATACAACATGACGCCGGAAGAAGCTTATCTGCATATCAATGACGAGATCGGTGCGGAAATGTTCTTAGACGCGTTTAAGGACGGCTACATCACCTTTACGCTGAACAATGATTATTCCTTCGACGGTGTGAAGAATACTTCCAATGACGAAGTGATCTATGCGGCGAAACCTACGATCGCCAACATGGAAGAAGTTTACGATTCCATCGTAACGGATACCGAAGCGATCGGAACACTTGCGGGATATCCGCTTGAGATGAACATCGATGTCACCGATATGACCGGGATCACCGACGAGGTGGATCTGAAGGCCATCGAGAAGATCGCAAAAGAGAATAACTTAGCGATCGATAACATCTTTGACATCACCGTCTTAAAGACCTATGAAGGCGTGACCAACCACATTACCGAGTTCGGCGCGCCGGCAGAATTCACGCTGAAGGTTCCCGCAACCTTAAGGGCAACCGGCAGCAACTACAAGATCATTCATGTACACAACGGTGAGGCGGAGATCCTCGATAACCTTTCCACCGACCCGGATGAGATCGTATTCAGAACGGACAGGCTTTCCAGCTTCGCGATGGCCTATGATGCGCCGAACAGCTTTGAAGCGGGAAAGATTACCGGAGAACCGAATCAGATCTATGTCGATAAGGTCAATGACTCGATTCCGGGAGCAAGAACACCGGGTTCTTCGAAAGTGTTTGTGATCGTGCTTCTCATCGTGATCGTGCTCTGTCTTGCGGCAGTCGTCGTAGTACTTGTGATCAACAACAGGGGCAGAAAGAGCGGACCGAAGCCGCCTGCGGCGAAAACGACTTGATTTTTTAAGAAACACATGCTAAAATGCATATCGTAGCATTGATTGAAAGTGGACCGAGGAGGTCCACTTTCGTTGTGTATGCAGGATTTTTACAATGTCAAAAAAAGAATCATACGAGAAAAAAACAGAGGAACTGCTAGATCCGATCCTGAAAAGGTTTGATTTTGACCTCTGGGATGTGGAATATGTCAAGGAAGGCGGAGAGTATTATCTCAGGGCCTTTATTGACAAGGAAGGCGGCATCACGATCGATGACTGTGTGGATGTCAGCAGGGAACTCTCGGATCTGCTCGATGAGGCGGATTTCATCGAGGAAGCCTACACGCTGGAAGTCAGCTCTCCGGGACTGACCAGAACGCTGAAGAAGGACAGGGAGTTTGAAAAGAGCATCGGAAGGGCTGTGGAACTGAAAACCTACCGGCCCGTTGACGGGGCGAAAGAATTTACGGGGACGCTTGCTTCATTTGATGCAGAGCAGATCACGATCGATGAGGAGTCTTGCAGCAGAAGTTTCCAAAGAGCCGATGTGGCCGTTGTGAAACTTGCGCTCGACTGAATAAAGAAGCAATTGCATTGAATACAATTGAAATAAACAAAGGAGATAAGTTATGAACGAGGGATTGATGGAAGCGCTGAACACTCTTGAGAAAGAGAAAGACATCAGCAAGGAAAAGCTTTTCGAAGCGATCGAGAATTCGCTGCTGACAGCCTGCAAGAACCATTTCGGCAAGGCTGACAACATGAAAGTCGAGATCGACCGTGAGACCGGTGAGTTCCATGTCTATGCGGAAAAAGAGGTCGTCAAGGAAGTTGAGGATCCCGTTTTGCAGATCAGCGTCGAGGACGCGAAAAAGATCAACAGCAAGGCAAAAGCCGGCGAGACGGTCGAAGTGGAGATCCAGAGCAAGGATTTCGGCCGGATCGCAACGCAGAACGCAAAGAACGTGATCCTGCAGAAGATCCGTGAAGAAGAGCGCAATGCCATCTTTAATCAGTATAACGATAAGGCCAAGAAGGTTGTCACAGGCGTTGTACAGCGCTATGTGGGCAGAAACTTAAGCATCGATCTGGGAAAAGCGGATGCGCTGCTGTCCGAAAACGAGCAGGTCAGATCCGAACACCTAAAGCCGAATGACCGTGTGAAGGTTTATGTGCTTGAAGTGCGTATGACACCCAAGGGCCCCAGGATCTTAGTCAGCCGTACCCATCCGGAGCTTGTCAGGCTTCTGTTTGAAGAGGAAGTGACGGAAGTGCGTGACGGCACGGTTGAGATCATGGCCATTGCAAGAGAAGCCGGCAGCAGGACCAAGATCGCTGTCTGGTCCAACGACCCGGATGTGGATCCGGTCGGTGCCTGCGTCGGTATGAACGGAAGCCGTGTCAATGCCATCGTGGATGAGCTGCACGGTGAGAAGATCGATATCATCAACTGGGATGATAATCCGGGCTTTTTGATCGAAAACGCCCTGTCTCCCGCGAAAGTCGTATTCGTGATCGCGGACGGAGACGAGAAAACTGCCAAAGTTGTTGTTCCCGATTCGCAGCTGTCCCTTGCCATCGGTAAAGAAGGACAGAACGCAAGGCTTGCCGCAAAGCTGACCGGGTTTAAGATCGATATCAAATCCGAGACCCAGGCCAAGGATGCGCCCGGATTCCGTCTTGAGGACTACTATGACGAGGAAGCCGAGTATGAGGATGAGTATGAAGAAGGCGCATACGAAGGCGGCGAGTACGAAGAAGGAGAATATGTGGACGGCGAGTATGACGATTCCTATGAAGACGGTGATGAGGACGCAGCAGAAGATGCGGAAACCGTTGTGGAAACGGAAGCCGATGATGAATAAAGAGAGTCAGTGCTTATGGTCAGAGCTGTAAAAACGCGTCAGTGCGCAGGATGCGGTGAATACCGCGATGCCAAGGAAATGTTCAGGATCGTCAGGACCCCCGAAAAAGAGATCGTATTCGATCCTTCGGGACGTATGAACGGCAGAGGAGTTTATCTATGCAGGAACAATTCGTGCATTGAGAAAGCGTTTTCAAGAAAAGGGATCGCAAGGTCCCTCCACCTGAATCTGCAGCCGCAGACCGAGTCAGACCTGAAACAGCTGATATCAAAGGAGATGGATGGTATTGAAAAATGACCGTGCCATGCAGATGCTGTCCCTTGCACAACGTGCGGGGAAAGTTGCCAGCGGCGAATTCATGACGGAAACGTCCGTTAAGGAAGGAAAATCGTTTCTGGTGATCATCGCGCAGGATGCATCTGACAATACGAAAAAGAAGTTTACCGACATGTGCGCATTCCATCAGGTGCCGCTGCTTGTGCTTCGGGACAAGGATGCGCTGGGACATGCGATCGGTAAGGAATTCAGGGCATCGGTAAGTGTAAACGATGCGGGTCTGGCTGAAGAAATACGAAAAAGAGCAACGGAGGTAGTGTAGTATGGCGAAGATGAGAGTACACGAACTGGCAAAAGAGATAGAGATACAGAGTAAAGATCTGGTCGCTGCGCTTTCAGAGGCAGGGATCGAAGGGAAAACACCCTCCTCATCCTTAGAAGAAGACCAGATCGAACTGATCCGCAAGAAGTTTGCGAAAAAGGCCGAAAAGAAGGAACCGGCGAAAAAGGAAGCTGCCAAAGCGGAACCTGAGAAAAAAGAAGCGGAAAAGAAGGAACCGGTAAAGAAAGAACCGGAGAAGAAAGAGGCAGAAAAGAAAGAAGCGGAAAAGAAGGAAGCCGAAAAGGCACCCGAGGCCGCGAAATCCGCCCCGCAGAATCCGCCGAAAAAGAAAAAATCCAACATTATTTTTGTAAGCAATCCTTATAACAGCCAGGACAGACGCGGCGGGTACAACCCGAATGCACAGCGTGGCGCACAGGGAGGAAATGCGGCAAGGCCGCAAAAGGGCGGCGACACGCAGAGAAAACCGCAGGGCAGGATCACCACCAATGTCAAGCCGCTTTCTCCGGGCGAGAGCAGACTCCTGCAGCAGAGAGAGCAGGAAGCGGCAAACCGGAAAGCTGTAGTCACCAGCCGTCAGGCGGAAAAGAGCGAGAAGAATGTTGAAGAAGTTACAAAAACTGAGCAAAAAGATCAAACTCCTGTACAAAGGAACGATCATCCTGTCCGTCCTGATAGCGGCAAGCCTGATCGCGTGGGGAGAGTACCGGAACATAAACCTGCGGAACGACCTGTAAGAAGAGAAGGCGGACTGAACATCCAGAGCCAGGGTGAAAGACGCGGTCCGGGCGGGATCCGTGTGCAGAGCCAGGGCGAAAGACGCGGTCCCGGAAACAGACCCGCACCCGGTGCAAGAGGCGGCATTACCATTACCCAGAGCCAGCCGGATGCCAAGCGCCCGGATCAGGGCAGACGCCATGACAATGACAAGCGCAATAAGGAAAAGACCTATCAGACAGAGGACGGCTTCAGAGGAGGAAAGAACAGCAAGGGCAAGCAGGTAAAACAGCTCGAACGTCCTTCGGAAAGAAAAGCCGAGGTCAAGGAAGAAGAAAAGATCAAAGTGATCACGCTTCCCGAAGTTTTGACGATCAAGGAACTGGCGGACAAGATGAAGATCCAGCCCGCTGTGATCATCAAAAAGCTGTTCATGCAGGGAAAAGTCGTTACGGTCAATCAGGAGATCACCTATGAACAGGCCGAAGAGATCGCGGTGGAATTTGATATCCTCTGTGAGAAGGAAGTGGTCGTTGATGTGATCGAAGAACTGCTGAAGGAGGAAGAGGAGGACGAATCCTTAATGACGAGACGTCCGCCCGTCATCTGTGTCATGGGCCATGTCGACCACGGTAAAACCTCCCTTCTGGATGCCATCAGAAAGACGCATGTGATCGATAAGGAAGCCGGCGGGATCACGCAGGCCATCGGTGCTTATGTGGTCAATACCAAGGGACAGAAGATCACATTTCTGGATACACCCGGTCATGAAGCGTTCACGGCGATGCGTATGCGTGGCGCAAATTCCACGGATATCGCGATCTTGGTCGTTGCAGCCGATGACGGCGTCATGCCGCAGACCGTGGAAGCGATCAATCACGCAAAGGCAGCAGGGATCGAGATCGTTGTTGCGGTCAACAAGATCGATAAGCCCGGCGCCAATATCGAACGCGTCAAACAGGAACTGTCGGAGTACGACCTGGTACCCGAAGACTGGGGCGGTTCGACCGTGTTTGCGCCCGTTTCCGCCAAGACCGGTGAAGGGATCGATAACCTTCTGGATATGATCCTTCTGACCAGTGAGATCATGGAACTCAAAGCCAACGCCAAGAGACGCGCAAGAGGTATCGTCATCGAGGCGGAACTGGATAAGGGCAGAGGCCCGGTTGCCACGGTCCTGGTACAGAAAGGAACGCTCCATGTGGGTGATTTTATCGCCGCAGGCGCCTGCCACGGAAAAGTCAGGGCGATGATCAATGATGTCGGAAAGCGTGTCAAAGAAGCAGGACCTTCCACGCCGATCGAGATCCTTGGTCTTAATGATGTGCCGAATGCGGGCGAGATCTTTGTATCGCCCGAAAACGATAAGGAAGCAAAGAACTTTGCGCAGACCTTCATTTCGCAGAACAAGGTGAAACTGATCGACGATACGAAGAACAAGATGTCCCTGGACGATTTGTTCTCGCAGATCCAGGCCGGCAATCTGAAGGAACTGAACGTGATCATCAAAGCGGATGTACAGGGTTCCGTCGAAGCGGTCAAGGAAAGTCTGCTGAAGCTTTCCAACGACGAGGTTGTCGTCAAGTGCATCCACAGCGGTGTCGGCGCGATCAACGAATCGGATGTGATCCTGGCAAGCGCCAGCAACGCCATCATCATCGGCTTCAATGTCCGTCCCGATGCCACGGCCAAGGCGACGGCTGAGTCGGAAGGCGTTGATGTCCGTCTGTACGATGTCATCTATAAAGCGATCGAGGATGTGGAAGCTGCCATGAAGGGCATGCTGGATCCGATCTTCGAGGAAAAGGTGATCGGCCATGCGGAGATCAGACAGATCTTCAAGGCGTCCGGCATCGGAAACATCGCCGGTGCCTACGTTCTGGACGGTATGTTCCAGAGAAACTGTCAGGTCAGGATCACCCACGAGGGCGAGCAGATCTACGAAGGAAAACTGGCCAGCTTAAAGCGCTTCAAGGACGATGTGAAGGAAGTGAAGTCCGGATTCGAATGCGGTCTTGTATTCGAGGATTTCCAGAACTTTACGGAACTGGATATCGTGGAAGCCTACATTATGGTTGAGGTGCCCAGAACATGAGAAAGAACAGTATCAAAAATACAAGGATCAATTCCGAGGTCATGAAAGACCTTGCGGATATCATCCGCTCTCAGATCAAGGATCCCAGGATCGCACCCATGACCTGTGTGACGGGTGTGGAAGTCGCACCGGACTTAAAGACCTGCAAGGCGTTCATCAGCGTGCTCGGAGATGATGAGGCGCGTAACAAAACGCTTGAGGGCTTAAGAAGTGCGGAAGGCTATATCAGAAGGCAGCTGGCGCAGGATCTGAACCTGCGCAATACGCCGGAGATCACCTTCATTCCGGATACTTCGATCGAATACGGCATGCATATGTCAGAGATCATTGACAGCCTGCATACGGATTGAGAGAAACATCGAAAGGTTATTTTTATGGATATCTTAAAAGAATTGGAAAATGCGGAGAGGATCGGCATCGCCGGCCATGTGCGGCCGGACGGGGATTGCGTCGGGGCCTGTCTCGGATTGTGGAACTATCTGAAGAACGCCTGTCACGAAACGACCGTTTGCGTTTATCTGGAGCAGCCGCCGCAGACCTTTTCATTCCTCAAAGGGTATGGTCAGATCGACAGCACCTTTCA
>JAEEGL017422901.1_pt1 | contig 24488 bp, 18 predicted proteins | sample 9134231 | NCBI WGS metagenome assembly JAEEGL01 (sample SAMN16246548, study PRJNA631951) | gut metagenome | biome: gut microbiome; feature: rumen; material: fiber-attached | host: Bos | place: Iran: Karaj | collected 2018-10
ATTGAAGAACCAGGAGAAGAAAACGAAGGTAAAGTTTATAAGAATAGTAATGAAGCTATTATGGCTTATGAAAGAAGAGAAATTACTCTTCATACAAGAATTGCTGTTCCAGTAAACTCATTCAAATATAAAATCTTTACAGATGAACAAAAAGGTAAATACTTAGTAACTACTGCTGGTAAATTAATATTCAATGAAATCTTACCAGATTCATTCCCATATATTAATGAAGCAAGTAAAGAAAATATCGAAAATATTACACCAAGTAAGTTCTTCTTACCAATGGGAAGTAATATTAAAGAAGAAATAGCTAAGATGGAACCAGTTGCTCCATTTGTTAAGAAAAACTTATCACAAATGATTGCTCAAATCTTTAAACGTTATAAGACTACTGAAACATCAGCATTCCTAGACGACTTAAAAGATTTAGGTTTCAAATATTCTACAATCGCTGGTATCACAGTTTCAGCATTCGATATTGTTGAAGCTAAAGATAAAGATGATAAGATTAATGAAGCTCAAGAAAAAGTTGATAAGATTAATAAACAATTCCAAAGAGGTTTGATTACTGAAGATGAAAGATTCAACAACGTTATTCAAGTATGGAATAATACAAAAGATGACGTTGAGGAAGAATTAAAGGGAATCTCTGGTGGCGATCACCATAACCCAATCTTCATGATGATGAACTCTGGTGCCCGTGGTAATGCTGGAAACTTCACACAACTTGCTGGTATGCGTGGATTAATGGCAAAACCAAATGGTCAACCAGTTGAAATCCCAATCAAATCAAACTTCATATCAGGATTAAATGTGTCTGAATTCTTCTTAAGTACACATGGCGCTCGTAAAGGTTCTGCCGATACAGCTCTACGTACTGCCGATTCAGGATATATGACTCGTCGTTTAGTTGATGTAGCTCAAGATATCATTATCAAAGAAGAAGATTGTGGTGCTATTTCTGGTATTGAAGTTAGTGACTTTATTGATGAAAAAGTAGGAACTGTAATTGAATCATTAGAAGATCGTATCGTTGGTCGTTACACAGCTACTAAAGTAATCAATCCAGAAACTAAAGAAGTAATCGTTGATCGTGATGAAATGATCAATGAAAATATAGCTAAGAAGATCGTTAAAGCTGGAATCAAGAAAGTTGAAATTCGTTCAGCTCTAACATGTAAGAGTCCATATGGTGTTTGCCAAAAATGTTACGGACGTAACTTAGCAACAGGTAACCTAGTAGAAACTGGTGAAGCTGTTGGCGTTATGGCTGCTCAATCAATTGGTGAACCAGGTACACAATTAACAATGCGTACATTCCACTCAGGAGGTGTTGCGCATGGTGGTGATGCCGATATTACTCAAGGTCTTCCACGTGTTGAAGAATTATTCGAAGCACGTACACCAAAGGCAAAAGCTACTATATCTGAAATTTCAGGTGTTGTAGAATCAATTGAAGCTGCCAATGGTAAACACAAGATTGTTGTTAAAAATGATGTTGAATCACGTGAACATACAACTCTATACAACGCTAAATTACGTGTAGAAGTTGGTCAATCAGTTGTTGCAGGTGAACAACTTACTGAAGGATCAGTAAGTCCAAAAGAATTACTTGCTGTAACTGACCCAATCACTGCTGAAAGTTACATCTTAAAAGAAATTCAAAAAGTTTACAAATCACAAGGTGTTGATATCTCTGATAAACACATCGAAGTAATTGTAAGAAGAATGATTTCTAAGATGAAGATTGTTAACGGTGGCGACACTGACTTAGTTGAAGGTTTAACAGTATCTGTTCATGAATTCAATGATGCTAATAAACCAGTAATCTTAAATGGTGGAGTTCCTGCTACAGGTCGTCCAATCATGTTAGGTATTACTAAGTCATCTCTAGAAACAGATTCATGGTTATCTGCTGCATCATTCCAAGAAACTACAAGAGTTCTTACTGATGCATCTATTAAAGGTAAAGTTGATGACTTAAGAGGATTAAAAGAAAACGTTATTATTGGTAAATTAATTCCAGCTGGTACTGGAGCTAAACAATATAGTAATATTGAAATGATCCTTGAAAAAGAATTCATGAGTGATGAACCAAGTGAATTCCTAGAAGAACAACTTATCGATGACAATGAAATCAAAGAAGAGACTGAAGAATTAACTGCTTCAGTAGAAAATGATTTAGCAGAACAATTAAGTGAATAAAAAATAAAAAGCAAATATTAAATTATTTGCTTTTTTTGTGCCTAAATATGATAAAATTATCGTAGAGGGTATGGTAAAAATGAACGAGATAAAAAATACAACTAAGTTAGCAAAAGCAGTTAAACAAGCTGCAGCATCAATATGGATAGATCATCTACCTCTTTCAAAAGCCTATGTTGCTAACTATTATAAAAATAGATTACTAGCATCTAGAAAAATAAAACCAATGTATAGATTAGCAACAGGTAAGAAATTAACCCTAAAGAAGGTGATTAAACGTGGCAGTAAGTCAATTATCTGAAGCAGAAATAAAAGCATGGGAATCTTACTTTTTTCCTGGTACTGAAGTTCTAAAAAATAAACTAGGTATTCATAACCAAAACGAATTAGAAAGAAGAGAAGCAGAAATAACTTTTGAACGTTTGGTTGAATTATATGAACACCCGATTGAAGGTAATTTTGATGCTGAACATTTAAGAAATATTCATCGTTACTTATTCGGTGATATCTATGAATGGGCTGGTGAATATCGAAACGTTTATATGAAAAAAGAAGAAACCTATTTCCAATCTGAAGATAAAATAGGTGAAGCTTTAGCATATGATCTAGATATCCTTAATCAAGAAGTATTACATATTAATTCTAAATTTGAACTTGCTGATTTCTTAGCTCGTAATTATATTAATATTCAACATATTCATCCTTTTAGGGAAGGGAACTCTAGAACAATTCGTGAATTCTTTAGACAATTCGTTTTAGAAAAAACCCCTTTATTAGGAACAGGCCCAATGGAATTAGATTTTACAGAAATGAATCCTGATGTATTAGCAACTGCTCGTAAATTTATAACTAGATCATTTCCTGGCGAAATTGTTGTAGAATTCAATAAAGCTTTAAAACCACGTGTTTTAGAAGATGAAGACATTAAAAAAACTGGATTATAATCCAGTCTTTTTTTATTTAAATCTTTTTTGAACTTCGTCTTCTATTTCTTGTCTATAAAGTTCAGCATCAACACGACCACTTGCATTTAAAGCATCAGCATAGCTTTTGCCAACACAAGCATATAATTCATGTGCTCTTTTTAAAATATCAACTGCTATCATTCCAGTTTCAAGATCGACTACTTCTGGAATAATTGTATAGAATGTTGATAAATTATCATTTTCATCTTTAATTGGTTTTAAACCACATGTATGTACTGCTATATATGCAGGACTAGGTTCAATTCTTAACCTTGGTTTAATGAATTCCCAGAACTCTGGTTCGAAATTTAAGAAATTCTTAACATCTGCAAGTTTTTGTGTCAAACATAAAACTCTCATTTGAATTTCATTATTTGTTAATAATGTCTCAGGCATTGGTTTAGCTTCAACATGACTTAAGTCCTTTGTATTAGCAGCTATTTCAATACATACAATTCTATGAATAATTTCATTATATGTTTGTTCATTTAAATCGTAAATATCAGCTACGATTTCACTAGCTTGATTTAAATTAATACTATCAATATTATGAAGTATAAAATCAAACATTTTTCTTTCTATTTTACTAATCTTACGTATTTGTTTAGCATATCCTTTAACTTCTTTAGCTACAGGACTTTTAATACCAAAGGCAGATACTGCTTGACCATAACGTCCAATACATTCTTTAGTTATTTTAAGCACATCTCTAGTATTAGCTCTTTCCATACTTAAGATATTTTTTACTAATTGTTCTTTTTGTTCTTCAATAGAGTTTTTCATTTATAAATCCCCCTTAATGCTAAGTATTATAGCGATTTTCCTTTAAAAATGCAAATTTTACATGGTATAATAAAAACAGAAATGAGGGTTTTTGATGAAGATTTTAAAGAACACATTAAAAAATGAACTAAATTTAAGAACACAAAAGGATTATCCAACAAAAGGTGTCGAATTTATCGACATTACACCATTAATCCTACAAAAAGAATTATTTACGGAAATAACTGAACGTTTTGTTGAAGAAGTTAAAGACAAAGACGTTGATTATATCGTTGCTCCAGAAGCTCGTGGCTTCTTATTTGGCACAAGTGTAGCTTATGAGCTTGGTTTAGGTATTTTACCAGTTAGAAAGAAAGGTAAACTACCTCCAACAGCTATAGCTGCTTCTTTTGATTATGAAAAAGAGTATGGTCATGATACTCTAGAACTAACAAAACTAGTTAATGAAGATTATAAAGGAAAAAACTTCTATATTATCGATGATATTTATGCTACAGGTAATACGATGAGAGTTATTAAAGAAGGAATTGAATCTTTAGGTGGCAATGTTGTCGGTAAAGGTGTTGTAATGAACATTGTTGAATTAAATAATGATAAAGATGTTTTCTCCCTTATCGATATTAATGAAAGTTAAAAGTAGATGAAAATCTACTTTTTTTCTTGCTTATATTTCCTTTTTAAAACAATAGCAAATCTTGATAAAGCGCCTAAAATATGGTAGTATATCTCACCGATAAGGGGGTTTTTCAATGCCTATATTTACATATGGAAAGTACCTAGAATTATTACCAGATGATACTAGAACTTTCGTTAAAAGATTAATTAGTTATTTATCATATAAAGATTCTATTCAACTTAATGATTTTAGTATTGTAGATAAGTACGATAAATTATTTTTTAAAGCAATAAAAGCTTATAAAGTTGCTAATGAAAGAAATCGTAGTATTATTCAAGTTTTAGGTTTCAACGAAAAGAAAAGCTTTAGCTTTGATGAAATGGAAAATTCTACAGCATCTAAGATTTTTAGTGAATACTACAAAGCTTTTGTTCCATTTGAAAATGAGGAAGATTATCTAGCATTACGTCCAGAAGAGATTATCAAAAATATTCATGATAATTTATTACCTGATGACTGTACTGTTTATACTTTTAAGGTATTAGATCTTCCACATCGTCAATTTATTAAAAGATTAATTGAAATGAATGCTAATCAAAAAAATGAGTTAGTTGAAGGATTTAATAAGAAGTTCAATAATGGTTCTGCTATTGCTGTTATTAATTACTACGATATGGTAGGTCGTATCTATACTTATTTAAGAGCTAATAAAGATAAAATTCAAAACGTTCAAAATAGTATCATTGATTTAAAGAATCTAGCTATGTTATTAGCGATATTCTATTACAATCATGTTTCTTGTTATCAAGATACTTTTAATGAAAAAGAAATCATTATCAAATACTTTAATTCAAAAGGTTTAACAATTGAAAAGATCGAAGAAGCAATTGGTCTTCACATTGATATGGCTGAAATTGAAAAAATAAATCCAACTTTAGTTTTGTATCGTCAATTTACAGAAATTAAATCAAATGTTACCGAGGAAGGAAAAACTTACGTTGGTCCAATTGTTCATAAGTTAATTAATTCAGGATATAAAGATTCTTTTGTAATAAAAAAAGTCTTAGGTTGTTGTGGTTTAACTATCAAAGAAGTTAATAAGATAAATGAAACACTTAAAGCTCATCGTGATGAAATAAGTAACGTTACTGTTGAAGACTTACATAAAGGTTTAATGCCAGATACAATTAATTATCTAAAAAGATTATCAAAATTATATTCTTACATTAAATCTAAAATTGAACCATCAGAAAATACTTTAATTGAAAACAAAAAGGATATGTTTACTTTAGCAATTCTTTTATCATCACTAGAGTTTAGAAATAAATTTAGCTATTTCTTTACGGAAAAAGGTTTAACGCTTGAAAAAGTTTTAGAATTAGCAAATTTACCAACTAAAGAAATTTATGAACAAGAATTAGAACAAGTAGAAGATAATGAAAGAGATATTACTCGTTTCTCTAAACTTGTAACTGGTGGTGTTAATGAAGAAAAACCAAGAGATTCTATTACACCATTCTCAATAATTGCTAACAGTTCAGATAAAAAACGTACATCATCATCAATCTATCAAAAATTATATAAGATGGCTACAGGTGAAAAGCTAAATGATTCTTTCAATAGTCAAGTAGATAATTATATTAAAGAAAGAGATGATATTCGTAAAAGAAAACTAACTGAAGAAGCTCTAAAGAATATTCCAATTGATGTCTTTAATTATCTAAAAGTTTTAAGTGCTTATTACCAAATATTATCTAGTAAAGGATTAGATCCAAAAGACTTAGAACAACTATCAATTATATTTGCTGCTTCCCGTTATGACGAAGGTATCGAAAGTTTCTTAGATGATATTGGTATGACTAGAAATAGTCTTGCTGAAGCAATCGAAGTAGATTTCTACTATAACGAAAAACCATTTGATATTGATATCATTGTTGGTCCATTAAAACCTTATATCTTTGATCGACCAAATGAAGAGATAACTGTTTATTCAATATTTGAAAATGCTTTCCGTCCCGAATTAACAAATACTTTAAATCTTCGTAATTTATTACATAAATATAATCGAACTCCAGAAGAATTCCTTGATTTAAAAAAAGCTATTTCCGATCATAATAAACAAATGCTAGCTAAAGCCGAACAAGAAAAGTTAGATTCTTATTATAATAGTTGTGAAGAAGACGGACTTCCAATTATGGAAGACGCTATGCGTATTTATGAATACTTAACAAGCATTAAAAATAGAAGTCCACTACTTAAAACTTCTGAAGATTTAAAATTAATTTCTATTTTAATATCATTATTCTTTAATGATACAGCTTATATACCATTCTTCGAAAGAAACGGTGTAACTCTAGAAGCTATATGTGAAATCTTAGAACTAAAACGTGAAGAAATCGAAGCTATCAGGACAAAAGAATACAATAAAAAAACAATCTTCGAATTTAGAGATTTTTTAATCACTCCAGCTGATAAAGAAACACTAGTTCATCGAATATTTACTGAGGATGTTGCTAAATCTAATATTTTAAAAATCATAACTGAAAAAACTGATAATAAATATGAATATCTAGCCGAAGAAGTAGAACAACAAAAAGAAAGAGATATAACTCCTGATCAAGGTATTAAAATTCTTCTAGCTGAAGAAGTAGAAGAATTAGAAGATACCTCTTTAGGAACAATAGCTCAATATGGTTCTAAAGTATCTAAACACTCTAAATATATTAATGATGCTCTTCATGGCATTATGAGTGCCGATACTCTTGATCATTCTGTTGAAGGTTTAAATAGTTTATTAGGTGAGGTTACTACAGAAGAAGAACTTCCTAGCCAAAAGAAAAAAAATTTCCTAGCTCGTTTCTTTAAAACCGAAGAACCAAAACCTAAAACAATTAGAAAAATAAACGTTGATAAATTAGATGATGTTCAAGAAGAAGTAGATGAACAAATTAATACTTTAACTACAGAGCTAAAAGGATATGAATTTATTAAAAAATATATTGAAGTATTCTTAGGTAAATTGTATGAACATCTTGAAAATTTAAAAAAATATTATAAATCTATTGAAGATGAAACAGTTGATGAAAGTCTAGATGAAATTGAACAATACACAAAGACTCTAGATATCAATTCTAAAAAAGAAATTGTTTTAGATAAAATTAATTCTTTTGAAACAATGATTCTTTTAATGAAACAAGAACTAGTAACAGTTCATCGTTCAATAATTAACCATTTCATGACTATTAATTCATTACAAACTTCTAAGAGTGCTATTTTACCATTAATAGTTACCGAAGTAGCAATTGGGGTAGGTAAACGTACAGAAGAAGAATCTATGGCCTTAACTGGTGACTTAATTGGTTTATTCCAAAGTGTTGTTAGTAAAAATGCTGAAGCTACCAAAGCTAATCTTCAAAGAATTAGTTTACTATCTTTATCTGATGAAACATATATGAACATGAGTAAAGAAGTTAATAAATATTTAGAAAGCTTAGATCGTGGTAGAGCAGTTCTTGCTGGAGCAGGGGAAGAAAAATCTTCACCATTACTTCCAGACTATCAACCAACTTTAGAAGTTGCTGAAGGCCCAAGAAAAGTAAAAAAACCACTTGGAATGGAAGATTAAAAAGTGCTAAATGCACTTTTTTGTTTGCTTGATAATCGGATACTTAAGTGATATCATATTCATAGAGAATATGGAGATTGCATATGAGAAAAATTACTAAATTAATATTATTAACAATAATGACAATTCTTTTAGGAGTTTCTTTTGTTCGTGCTGAAGAAACTATTTCCAAATCTAAAACAGCAACTGAATTAGATGGGAATTTTGATACAAAGATAACGCTATCTTTAAATCCTAAAAAAGAAGAAGCTAGAGAAATGGATATTATCTTAATGGTAGATGCCGATGCTATTCGTAATAACAAAGGTAAAAACTTTATTAAAGAATCTTACACTTTAATTGAAAAGCTAAATAATAATGAAAGTGTTAAAGCAAATATAGCAATAGTTGCTTATGGTTTCGATTCTACAAAAGTTATGGACTTTACTGATAGTAAAGAAATAACAGGAATTGAATATCTAGATGCTAAAATAGCTGCTAAAGCAGATTGGTATAATGCTAACTATGTTCATTCAAACCTACAAAAAGGTTTAATATTTGCTAAAGACATGTTAGATAATTCTGAATCTAATGCTGCTGTTGAAGATAAAAAGATCATCCTTTTATCAGATGGTGGACATTTTACTTATAACAACGCTAATGGTGAAACTGCATCAGCTATCTGGCGTGCAGCTGAAAACTCTTTCTATTCAATGGGTAACATGGATGGTAATGGCGATGTTGGAAGTGCAAGTAGACAAACAAAAATGGTTCAATACGTAGCTGAATTCAATAATGATTATGGTGCTGCCTTTGCTAAACTATATTCTGAATATGATGACATTGATGCTTTTGCTCAAAAACAATTTATTTATGGTGTTGATAGTGGGGCATATAATGATCAAATTATAGCTAAAATCAATTCTGGTGAATTAACGGTATATCGTAATTCAGCTGATGTTGAAAATCTAACTAACTATCCATATACAAGTATGGAAATTGGTACTGTTGAAGCAGCCAAAATGATTAAAAATATCAAAGCTGAAGGATATCAAATATATACAGTTGGTTATATTTATCCTTGGGGATTTAATGACACACTTGATGGTTTATGGTGTCCTATCTTTGCCGGACCTTCATATGGTTTCTTAAAATGGTTAGAAAATGAAACAACCGCCTATATTGAAAACACTAAGGAAATAAGTACTGATTTATATGATGAAATATTTGAAGAAATCAATAGTGAGCTTTTCCCAACAGTTGAAAAGAATACATACTTAATCGATGAAATGGGCTTTGGTAAATATAGTGATGGTTCTGACTATGACTTCGACTTTGTTAACGAATTAGAAGAAATGTCTATTTCTGTTGATGGTGAAGTTTTAGGAGCTGTTAAAATCAATGACAACACATATGGCTTTGGTCCAGACGAAACTTCAGCTGATGGTTATAAATTTATCGTTATTTATTATAAAGATGGTATCAGTGGCGTTACGAGCAATGAATGCTTAAAAATCGCTATTAATACAGATATCAAAGGTGGCGTACCTATTGATATTGAATATCATGAACGATTAACAGAAGAGACTAGAAAAGAAGATACAGGTTTATATGATAGTTTAAATACTAGTAATTCAACTGTTATCTATCTAGTTAATGGCGTTTCAGAATCATTTGGTATTCCACAGGTATCTTATGCTGTAGCTGCAGCGAACCCAAATACTAGAGATGTAATAATTACAAATGCTATAATTCTTGTTTTATCTTTTATTGCATTTATAGGTATCTGGTCTTTAAAGAAAAATACTAAACAATATTATATGTAGGCTGTTAAACAGCCTTTTTTATTGCATGAAAAAATACCGATTTCTCGGTATTATTTTTTAACTGGTGGAGAATGTGGGATTCGAACCCGCGACCCCCTGCGTGCAGGGCAGGTGCTCTAGCCAGCTGAGCTAATTCCCCAGGAACATGTTAATAATAACATATTCTTTAATTCCTTGCAAGTTTTTTCTACTTTATTTCAATAATTTGCGAAAAAAACAGGTTATAATCGTCATTTAAAGCTATTTTACGGCCTAATACATCGATATTTTCAACAATTCCATCTCTTTTATAATATCTTCCACTTCGAAAGTATTTAATACTTATTTTCGTTTGATTATTAAAAGAATTAATAATCTTATTTTCAATTTCTTTTATTTGATCATCAGACAAGGTAGGCATCTTAACAACATATTTTCTTTCCAAAACATCTTTAACCATTTGGGTACCAGGAGCTACGGCATTAAAAGGAGCCCACTTAGCTTGACCACGATTACTCATGCACTATGACCTCCAATCTTTTTATTACGCTCAAACATCGTTGAATCTTCAAGTAGAGCAGATGCTCTAACCAAACTATTCTTACCATATTTGTTTGTAATTTCATCAATTGTTTTATCTTTCTTACTTTCTTTTTCTTCCTCTTCAATTGATTCAAATAAATTTAACTGAACACTTTCTTTATCAACTAAACCACCACAAGAAACTCCTACAACTCTTATTGGTTCATTATTATAATAACGATCAAAGATTAACATACAAGAATTTAAAACGGTATTTGAATTGTCAGTAGGTGTTTCTAACTTCATTACATGATAGAATCTTCCACCATAATTCTTAGAAAATCCAATTTGCAAACCAACCACACTAGTTTGTTTGTTATTAGCTCTTAATCTTCTTACTACAACATCAACCATTTCTTTAATAATGATTTTAACATTATCGCCATTATAATCCTTAAATAAAACTTGACTGTTAGAATAAGATTTATCTGGGACACTTCTTTCTAAATCACTGATAACTGTTAAATCAATACCATTAGCATGTTCCCATAATTGTTCACCCATGATCCCAAACATATCTTTTAACTTATTTTTATCATAGTTAGCTAAATCACCAACTTTATAAATTCCTAATTTATTTAATCTAGCTTCCATTCTTGGTCCGATGCCCCACATCTTAGATAGGGGAGCAATCGCCCATAAAATATTAGGGACATCTTCATAAGTCCATTTAGCAATTCCGTTTTTAAATCTTTTAGCTTCTATATCCATTGCTACTTTCGCAAGTAAGATATTTGGTCCAATTCCACAAGTAGCAGTTAAACCAGTTCTTTTAGTTATCTCACTTAAGATTTCTTCTGCTAATTCATAATCCGTTTTCTTATATAACTTTAAATAATCAGTTACATCTAAAAAACATTCATCAATAGAGTAGACATATAAATCCTCTTTAGCTACATAATCTAAATAAACATTTATAACGTCTTCACTCATCTTAATATACAAACTCATTCTAGGTGGTACTATTGCATAAGCTATATTTTTGGGTATTTGATATATTCTTCCACGGGATGGTACACCTTTTTTCTTTAAATAGGGTGTAACAGCAAGAGTTATAGCTCCGCCACCTTGTTTAGGATTAGCAACTACTAATGGTGTTTTAAACGGATCTAGTCCTCTTTTAACACATTCACAAGACGCAAAAAAACTTTTTAAATCGATGCTTAAAATATGTCTTTCAGGATACATATTTTTATCCATTAGCGTCACCCCTAACACGAACATTCGTTCTATAAAAATTATATATCAAGAATTTAAAAAAAGCAATCTTTAAAATTACAAAAAAGTAATATATAATAAACAATTAAGAAAGGATGTCTAAATATGTTAATTAGAACTTGGAATAAAAAAGAATATCAAAAATATTTACGATTTTTAAAAAGTATCAGTGAACCTGAATATCGTGATTTTCATAAAAACCTAACTACAACTAATTATGAAATATTAGGTATTCGTGTTCCTATGATGAGACATCTAGCTAAAGAAAAATTGCATACGGATTACTTAACATTTTTAAAATATTGTGGGGATAAATACTATGAAGAAGTCTTCATTGAAGGTCAAGTAATTGCTGGTATTAAAGATGAAGAAGCTTTCTTAGAACATTTTTATAAATACCTAGATAAAATAGATAACTGGGCTATCTGTGATTCTTTTTGTAATAGCTTAAAAAGATTTAAAAAAGATCCAGATAAATATTTTACTATTTGTAAAAATCTAGCTTTACAAGCAGATAAAGTCTATTATTCAAGAGTTGGTTTAATCTGTATCTTAAATCACTTTGTTGATAAACAATATCTAAAAGAAATATTTACTATTTTAGATACTATAAAGAGTGATGAATACTATCTAAATATGGCTGAAAGTTGGTTAGTTTGTGAATTATATACTAAATATCCACAAGAAACTACTAAATACTTAAAGAAAAACAAACTAAATAAATTTACTCAAAACAAAGCGATTTCTAAAATACATGACTCTTATCGTGTCTCAAAAGAAGAAAAAGAATATTTAAATACTTTAAAACAAAAATAAAATTTGCTAATATAAATACAGGTGGTTTTATGAGAAAGAATATTTATAAAATATTAATTCTTATCCTAGCATTATTCGTAGTTGCAGGATGTGGGAAAAAAGGAAATGAGGGAAATAAAGTGGTCGAAGAAATAAAAGAAGGAACAATTGAAGGTTATCATTTTAAACAAGTAGACGAACCAACAGATCGCGTAAAAATTCAAATGGAGAATGGTGATATCATCTTAGTTGTTTTATCAAATAAAGATACACCAATAACAATAGCTAACTTTAAAAAATTAGTAAGTGAAAAATTCTATGACGGAATAATCTTCCATCGTATTATTTCTGACTTCATGATTCAAGCCGGTGATCCAACCGGAACTGGTTACTATGGTTCAGATGAAAAGATTAAAGGTGAGTTTTCAGCAAACGGAGTTAAAAATGGTTTATCACATACAGCTGGTGTAATTTCCATGGCTCGTGGTGGTAGTGATATGAATAGTGCATCTAGCCAATTCTTTATCATGGCAAGTGATACACATACAGCTTCTTTAGATGGAAACTATGCAGCATTCGGTAAAGTATTCGCTGGGATGAATGTCGTTGAAAAATTATCTGTTGTGGAAACAGATGAAAACGATAAACCATTACAAGATCAAAGAATACAATCAATAAGATTTATTGAAATAATAAGGGATTAAAAAAACCCCTTTTTTTATTTCTAAAAAATGGTATAATCATAATAAGAGTATAGGTGATTAAGATGGAAGATAAGAAAAAGAAAAAAACAAATACTGTTAAGAAAAACACAAACTCAAAAAAACCTGCAGCTAAAAAAGCTCCAGTAAAAAAGGGAAATGTAAAAAAAGCAACCCCTAAAAAGAAACCAGTTAAAAAAGTAACTCCTAAAAAGGCAGCTCCTAAAAAAGTAGAAGCTCCTAAAGTAGAAACAAAAACTGAAGAATTAGAAAAAACTATTATCTTTGATGGTCGTCAAAACAAAAATCTAAGAGAAGTTGTTGAAAACTTAGAAAAAGATAATGTTGTAGTTGAAGATCAAGTTATTAAAAGAAGTAAAGGTAGATCAATTGCTATTGCTATTCTAGCATTCCTAATGGTTGGTGTAGCTGTTGCAACTACATGTTATGTTCTACATGAAAAAGCTAAAGATGCTGAAAACAAACAAACTATCAACAGTAATGTTTATAATAAAGTAAATCGTAACGTTAACAATAAAGAAAAAAAAAATGAGTTAACTACGACTGATGTTGATTCTAAAGTATATGAAAAATTAGAAAACATCACCCTAAAGACTTTCGAAGAAAAAGTTCTAGCTAAAGAAGATATGACGATTCTAATTGCAAGTAATACTTGTTATCATTGCGCAACATTTGAGCCAATAATTAATGAAGTATTACAAGCAAAAAATAAAATTATTTATCGTTTAGATGTTGCTAAACTAACATCAACTGAAGTCGAAAGATTTAGAACTTATTATGCTTTCACAGTTACACCAACAATCTTTGTTATTAAAGATGGTGTAGTAAAAGCAGAAACTACTGGTTCAATGTCTAAAGAAGACTTTGAAAAGTGGTTAAATGAAAATGCTTAAAAAGATACTATAACTTAAAGTTATAGTATTTTTATTTTGAGTTATATCAAGATTGACTTTAAATTTTAATAGTTTATAATAAAACGCATAAAAAGCGGTGATTATAATGGCTTTACCAAGCAACAACATGAATTTAAATCTATATCGTATTTTTTATATTGTAGCTAAAACTAAGAGCTTTTCTGAGAGTTCTAAAACCTTACATATTTCTCAACCAGCAATTAGTAAACATATCCAAAATCTTGAATACGAATTAAACACCCAATTATTCTATCGTACTAATCGTGGTATTGAATTAACACCAGAAGCTAATAATCTATTAGTTTATGTGGAAAAAGCTTATAATTATTTAATGCTAGGTGAAAGAGAACTAGAAGAAAGTAAAGAATTAACTAAGGGTCGTATTTCTATTGGAGTTCCAACTTTCTTAAATAAATTATATTTAAATATCTATATCAAAGACTTTATGAAAGAACATCCTAACATTACAATTGAAATAACCAATAGTAATGAAAAAAGACTATTAGAATTATTTAGTCAACATGCCATAGATTTAATCATAACAACTAATAATCTTAAACCTAATCGAATCAATAAAGACTTTAAATCTATTGAAATAAGAAGAGAAGAATATTGTTTTGCTTATTCTAAACGTCTACCATATGAAAATATTAATACTTTAGAAGAAACCTTAACTAAACCTTTAATTCTTCCTTCTAATTCAACTAAAGAAAGACAAAGTCTAGATAACTATATATCTTCTAAAGATTTAGTTCTAAATCCAATTATGGAATTAGATCAAGATGAATTAATCTTAACCTATACTAAAGACGATTTAGGAATTGGATATTTACCAAGAAGCATTGTTGTTAACAATCCTGAATTAGCTGAAATAAATCTTGAAGAAGAATTACCGACAGAGAACATTAATCTTATCTATGATGAGAGTACTTTAACAAATGCCTCTAAAGCCTTTATTACAGTCCTAACAGAGAAGACAATGTTAACAGAAGAAACAAACGAAAAATTATAAGAAATCTTATAATTTTTTTATTTATTTTACTATTTTTATATATACTCTATGGGGGTATATCAAAAATCCATAGACTTCAATATAAAAACATGCTAAAATATGTGCAGGTGATGGGTATGTTACAAATTAAAAACGTTAGTGTTAAAGCCGACAACAAAGAAATCTTGAAGGATTTTAATCTAGATATTAATGATGGTGAAACACATGCTTTAATGGGACATAATGGGGTTGGTAAAAGTACCATCTGTCGTGCTATTTTAAAAGATCCTAACTATGAAATAACTAATGGATCAATTAGTTATCAAGGTAAAGATTTAAAAGATTTAACAACAACTGAAATAGCTCGTTTAGGTATTATGATGATCAGTCAATCTCCAATTGCTATTGAAGGTGTAACAAATGCTGAAATGTTAAGATTAGCTTTATCAGAAAAAGCTGGTGAACATATTGATATCTTTAAATTTTCTAAAGAAGCAAAAGCTATTTGTGAAAAACTATCTATCCCTGAATCTTTCCTACATCGTGAAATCAACAATGGTATGTCTGGTGGCGAAAGAAAGAAAAATGAATTACTACATATTTGGATGTTAAAACCATCATTTCTAATATTAGATGAAGTTGATTCTGGCTTAGATGTTGATGCTTTAAAAATTGTAGCTAATTCCATCAAAGAATATCAGAGTGAAACAAACTGTTCTATTTTATTAATAACTCATAATCCTAAATTACTAGATATTTTAAAACCTGATTATGTTCATATTCTAGATGATAAGAAAATAGTTAAAACTGGTGATTATCATCTAGCTGAAGAAATTGATAAAAAAGGTTTCCAAAAGATATCTGAGGATCATAATGAATAAAATAACTATCACTAAAGAAGAACAAATTGATTTAAAAGATAATGCTGTTGATATTGATATAAATGTTTCTAAATTAACAATCAATGTTAAAGGTAAGGTTTTAATCAATGAAATTAGTAAAAAAGAACAGGAAGACTTAGATTTAATAATTAATATTGAACCACAAAGTTCATTAATCTATAATCGTTTCTTAATTCATAATATTATGAATAATAAAATAACCATTAATCAAAATAGCAAAAGTGATGTTGTCTTTAACTATTCATTTATTGCTAATGATAAATGTCATTTAACAATTGATTCTAATTTATATGGCAATGATAATGAAACTGAAGTAAATGTTAAAGCCGTAACCGAAAATGATGGTAATGCCACTATCATTGGTACTGCTGATACAAAACCTAAAATAGAAAATAATAATCTAGTAGAAAGCATTAAAGTTTTAATGCTTAATGAAGAAGCAAGTATTTGCATTCCAAACCTTTTAGTTTCATCTAACGAAATAACTGTTAATCATGCTTGTACAATTAGTAGCTTAGATAAAGATAGTTTATTCTATCTAGAAAGCAAAGGACTATCTAAAGAAGACGCTGCTAGATTAATAAAGAATGGTTACTTAATAGGTAATCTAAGTATCAATGATGAAATAAAACAAGATATAATTAATTTGATAGAAGGTGAATAACTATGAATAAAGAAGATTTTCCAATGTCTAATACTGGTTACATTCATTTAGATAATGGTGCAACTACCTGGAAATCAAATGCTGTTATTAATAAAATAACAGAGTATTATACTTCTTATACTGCTAATGCTCATCGTGGTGATTATGATTTATCCATTCGTGTAGATAAAGAAATAGCTAATACTCGTGAGTTAATTAGGGATTTTATTAATGCCAAACAAAAAGAAGAAATAGTATTCACTAGTGGAACTACTGAATCATTAAATATGATTGCTGATGGTTTCTTTAAGAATTATTTAAAAGCTAACGATGAAATAATTATAACTAAGAGTGAACATGCTTCAAATGTTCTTCCTTGGTTTAGACTACAAAATGAAATAGGTGCTCAAGTTAAATATTGTCCTTTAAATGAGAATTATGAAGTAACAATTGAAAACTTAAGAAATACTATTACACCAAATACTAAAGTAATTGCTTTAGCACATATTACCAATGTTATTGGTGATGTAAGACCAATTAAAGAAATCTGTAAGCTAGCTCATGAAAATAATATTTTAGTTGTAGTTGATGGTGCTCAAAGTGTTCCTCATCTAAAAACTGATGTCTTAGATTTGGATTGTGATTTCTTAGCATTTTCTGGACACAAACTAACTGGACCAACTGGTATTGGTGTTTTATATGGTAAATATGAATTACTAGAAAAGTTAAAACCAGTTAATCTTGGTGGTGGAATGAATGAAACATTTGATACACCAGAAACTATTGAGTTAAAACCAATCCCAATTAGACTAGAAGCAGGTACTCCTAATATTGAAGGAATCATTGGCTTAGGAGCAGCTATCAAGTATCTAAAAGAATTTGGTATAGAGCGAATTAATGAACACGAATTACATTTAAAACAAATATTAATAGAGGAATTAGAAAGAATACCACACATAAAAGTTTATAATCCAAAATCAAAATCCGGTATTGTTGCTTTTAATGTTGATGGTATCTTTGCTCAAGATGTCTCTGTTTACTTAAACAAACATAAAATTTGTGTAAGAGCAGGTAACCATTGCGCGAAACTATTAAAGGATGTTATTAATGCTTCTAATACTGTTCGTGTTAGTACATATCTTTACAATAGTGAAGAAGATATTTATAAATTAGTAAATCTATTAAGAGATAAAAATAAAATATTAGATGAAATGTTATAGGAGGTAACTATGGATCCTTATTTAAAAAAAGAAATCATAATGGAGCACTATAATAATCCTTTAAATAGGGATACTATAGATGATCCAAAATATATAAAAGTAAATTCTAAAGCTGAAACTTGTATTGATAATATCGACTTATATATTTTAATTGAAGACGATATTATAAAAGACATTCACTTTAATGGTGAAGCATGTGCTATTTCAACATCAGCTGCTTCTATTATGACAAAACTATTAAAAGGTAAAACAATTAAAGAAGTAAGAGAATTAATAAAAGAATACTATGCCATGATAGAAGGTCATGAACACAACGAAGAACTCCTAGAAGAAGCTATCTGTTATGATGAAATTTATAAGCAAGAAAACAGAAAAGGTTGCGCTACAATTCCATGGCGTGGACTAGAAAAAGCTTTAAATGAATATGAAAGCAAGAAGTAATTCTTGTTTTTTTATTTAAAAAAATAAAAAAAACGTCAAAAGCACTACAAAAAACAGTCTTCTTTATGCTATAATTATTAAGAATAGAGGTATGTTTATGGATACAAGAGATTTAATAATAATTCATATCAAAGAAAAAGTAGAAGCTTTTTCTGAATTAGGTCAAAAATATAGTGATGAAAAGATTAATGCCTTAGCAGATAATCTATTAGGAACAGGCAAATCATTACAAGAAATCTATACCCTTATCGACAATAAATTCTCTATTCAATTAAGAAAGATTAAACAAGATAATTATCTAGCATCTTTAAAAGAATACTACCTAGCTAATATTGATAAACTAGAAAAAGGAAATAATTGCTATTTATTATCTTATGATCAAGGCGTTAAAGTTCTTGAACAAGCTTTCATTAAAGAAGAAAAAGAAATTAACTCTGATTTAAAAGAAGTTTTAGTTAATAATACTAAAAAAGGTTACCAAAAGATTAATAGTAAAGCTAACGATTATGAACTTATTGTTAGTGACATAGCTTATCTTTTAAAAATTGATTATGCAAGTACTTATCGTATCTTCGATGAAAAGATGGAACCACAAGGAACTCTACATTTATCCTTTACTGAACCATCAGAAAGATTCTTAAACCTAGAAGAAGTACTTCGCTATGTTAAAGAAGAATCACCAAAATTCAATCTTAAACAAGAACTAATTGAATATCATGATCGTCATATTAAGACAGGTATAAAAGTAGCGCATACTAAAGAAGAATATCTGGAAAATATTGATTATGTTTTAAATCTATTTAAAGCATTACCAGATATTACAGATAGCAATATAGCTGAATTAAGAAAAGACTACTTAAATATGAAAGTCTTTGAACTATTAATTAATAGTTTAGATAACAATCTTGAAAATATTGGTTTAATGATAAACAAAGAATCATTAAAGAAATATACATATCGTTTATCACCATCATATAACAAATACACTACATCGATGGATAATCTAACTGAAGAACAAACAATTTGTAATTTCTACATTGTTGATAAAAAAGAATTACTTATCAACTTAATGAAAAAATATTATGATGACATTAAAGGATTATTATCATTAATAACAAATAATAGTGAAACTTTTAAAGAACTAACACGTCAAGTTATTAAAGAACACCTAGAATATGAACAATACGATAAATATACTAAACAAATCGAAACAAATATCGATATGATTTCTGAATTAGTTAAAGCTAAAAAAGAAATCACACCAGATACTGAAGAAGATAAAGTTCGTAATGAAGATAATGAAATACTATTTAGAAATAGAATCGCTCCAATTTCTGATAATTATGTTTCAGATGAATATGATGATTCTGATAAAGGTAGTACAATTATTACAGCCATTATTACATTTATCTTATTCGCTACTATAGGTATTATCTTATTAGCAATTCTAGCCTTAAGTAAAATGAACATATAGTTTGACTTTACTACAAAAAAAAGATAAAATATTCAATAGAAATCGCAAGAAAGACCAGTAAATTAGATAAGTTTGTCTAGAAAGTCTGTGGTTGATGCAAACAGAACTAACTCCTAATTGAATCTACTTTCTAGAGTAGTTAATACCTACCGGGTAATTCCGTTACAAATAATGAGTTAATTAAAGGATGGTACCGTGCTTATGCACTCCTTGTGTACCATTCTTTTTTTTGGAGGTAAATTATGATAGATATGCATTATGATTTATTATCAGTAATGTATCAAAGTTACCGTCGAAATGATTACTCCTTCTTTGAGAATTATAGTAAAAACTTTAATAGTGATAATGTCTCGGGTCTGATAGCAAATTTCTACTTCAAAAACTTTGAAGAAATGAAACAAGAATTAGGAGAAGACATTCAAGATATCAACGTCGTTGAATTATTTAAAATAGCTATTGAAGAATTAAAAAAACATCCCATAGAAGCAAAAGTTCTATATAGTATTGAAGGTTGCGACCATATTAAAAATACTAAAGAACTAGAAGAACTATACAATTTAGGACTAAGAAGTATCTTACTTGTTTGGAATAATAAAAGTAAATATGGTTCGGGTAATTACGGTGATATTGGTCTTACTGCTGAGGGAAAAGAGTTTATTAAAAAAGCTATTGATTTAGGTATTTGTATTGACTTAAGTCATATGAATAAAAAAACATTCTTTGATACAATCGACTTAATTAAAGAAGAAATATCTTCTGGTAAAAAAGTTAAAGTAATGGCAAGCCATTCCAATAGTTATCAACTTTATCCGCATTTAAGAAATTTAGATGACGAGCAAATTGAAGCGATAAAAGAAGTGGATGGTCTTATTGGTCTTGTATCATATTCAAAATTTATAGCTGATGAAAATGCTAGCGAGTCCGAATTACAAGAAGCATATCTAAACCATTTAAAATATATGGTTGATAAAATAGGCATTGACCATGTTGGTATCGCCTCGGACGATATGACATATGATGAATACTTTTTCCAAAATAATTTAAGTCCAATGATTTTTAATTATTCATCAATTAAAAAGTCTTTAGTAAATCTATTAAGTAAAGACTTTACTGAAGAAGAAATCGAAAAGATCTTATATAAAAATGTTTATAATAAACTATTTAAGGAGGAAATAAAATGATAGATATTAAATTAATAAGAGAAAATAGAGATTTAGTAAAAGAAAATATTAAAAAGAAATTCCAAGACGAAAAACTTCCATTAGTAGATGAAGTATTCGAAATGGACAAGAAAGTTAGAGAGGCTCAAACAAAAGCAGATAATTTAAAAGCTGATAAAAATAAAATGAGTGGCGAAATCGGTAAATTAATGAAAGATAAAAAAATCGATGAAGCTAACGAAATAAAAGCTAAGATAGCTGAAATGGCTAAAGAAATTGAAGACCTAGAAAAAGAAAAAGAAGAACTAGATAAAGAAATCAAAGATCGTATGCTAGTTATTCCAAATATAATTGATGCTTCAGTTCCAATTGGAAAAGATGATACGGAAAATGTTGAAGTTCAAAAATTTGGTGATCCAGTCGTTCCTGATTATGAAATTCCTTATCATGCTGATATCATTAATAATTTAAATGGTATGGATAAAGAAGCAGCAGGACGTACAAGTGGTGAAGGATTCTACTATTTACTAGGTGATATTGCTAGATTACATGAAGCAATGATTGCTTATGCTAGAGATTACATGATTGATAAAGGATTCACTTATGCAATTCCTCCATTCATGATTCATGCCGATGTTGTAACTGGCGTTATGTCATTCCCAGAAATGGAAGCTATGATGTATAAAATAGAAGGGGAAGACCTTTACTTAATTGGTACATCAGAACATTCAATGATTGGTAAATTTAAAGATCAAATTATTGATAAAGCAGCATTACCAATTCATATGACTTCTTATTCTCCATGCTTCCGTAAAGAAGGTGGATCTCATGGTCTAGAAGAAAGAGGTCTATACCGTGTTCATCAATTTGAAAAACAAGAAATGATTGTTATCTGTGAACCAGAAGAATCAATGGATTGGTATGAAAAAATGTGGAGTTACACTGTTGAAATATTTAGAAACTTCGATATACCAGTAAGACAACTAGAATGTTGTAGTGGTGATTTAGCAGACTTAAAAGTTAAATCATGTGATATTGAAGCGTGGTCTCCAAGACAACAAAAATACTTTGAAGTAGGAAGTTGCTCTACATTAGGTGATGCTCAAGCAAGACGTTTAGGTATTCGTGCTAAAGGGGAAAAGGGTACTTACTACTTACATACATTAAACAATACAGTAGTTGCTACACCTAGAGGCTTAATAGCATTACTAGAAAACAATTATCAACCAGATGGTAGTGTTAAAATACCTAAAGTATTACAACCATATATGGGCGGTAAAAAAGAAATTAAACCAGCTAAATAAAAAAGTACACAAAAAGTGTACTCTTTTTTTACTCTAATGAAAAAAAACTTCTTTTATATTGTTTATTTTATGTTATAATTATAATTAGTAAGATAGGGGTACTGGTTATATATTTAGATTGGACGTGATCCGTAATGGGTATATTCGACAAATTTAAAAAGAAAGGTGATACTAGCACAGAAGGAGTCCCTGCAGAAGCAACTGCAGTAGAAGCTCCTGTTACAGCCCCTGTTGCTGACGCTACTGCAGTAGAACCTCAAGTTCCAACCATTGAAGCGAATCCGTTCGTAGAAACACCTGCAGAGCCAGTTGCCGAAGTTGCTCCAGCTGCTGAAGAACAACCAAGCTTTGAAACTGTTTTCAATACAGCTCCAGCTGAAGTTGAACCAGCAATGCCTGAAGCACCTATCATGCAAGAAACAGCTGCTGAAATAGATACTCCAGCACCTGCTGCCGAAGCAGCTGATATTAGCGTTGATGCAAATGAAATGTTTGAAGGCGGTGGCATGACAAAAGAAGATGCCATAACAATGATTGTTGAAAAAACAGTTGCTGCCTTAGAAAATAGTCAAAATACAGATGAAGGTGAAGTTGGCGATGCTTCAGTACTTGTTAATGAAGAAGCAGCACCAGCTGAAGGATTTGTTGAAGCTCCAGTAGTAGAAGCTGCACCAGTAGAAGAAGCTCCAGCTTCAGAAACTGTTGAAGCCCCAGCAGAACCAGTTCAAGAACCAGCACCTGCAGAAGCACCTGCTGCACCAGTTGCTGAGGAAGTACCAGCAGAAGTTGCCAATATTTATCAAACAGAAGCTCCAGCAGCACCTGCTGCCGAAGCAATCCAAGATATAACTCCAGGTGAAGCAATTATTCCTGAAGAAATAGCTGCAAGCCAAAGTGAGCCAGTTGAACTAGCTCCAGCAGAACCAGTTCAAGAAGAAGCTGCTCCTGTTGTTGAATTAAATGATAATCCAAGTGATTCATTAATGATTAGTGAACCACAAGAAAATACAGAAAATACTATTGAAGAGGTTCCTGCTGAACCAGTTCCAGAGGAACAACCTGCTGCCGAAGCTGCACCAGTAGAAGAAGCTCCAGCTGAGCCAGTTCAAGAAGAAGTTGCTCCAGCTCCAGAAACTGTTGAAGCCCCAGCAGAACCAGTTCCAGAGGAACAACCTGCTGAAGAAGCTGCACCAGTAGAAGAAGCACCTGCCGAAGTTGTTGAAGCCCCAGCAGAAACTCCAGTTGAAACAATTGAAGAAGAACCAACTGAATCACTTGTTGAAACATTAGAGGAACCTGTTGAATCACTTGAATCTTTAGAAGAGGTTAAAGAAGAAGCTCCAGCTCCAGAAACTGTTGAAGCCCCAGCAGAACCAGTTCCAGAGGAACAACCTGCTGAAGAAGCTGCACCAGTAGAAGAAGCACCTGCCGAAGCACCTGCTGAAGAACCAGTAGTAGTTGAATCTGAAGAAGCTGCATCAGTAGAAGAAACACCAGCAGAGGAAGTTCAAGATGCATCTGCCGAAGCTGCAGAAGCTCCTAAAGAAGAAGCAGCACCTAGTCCATCAGATATTTCTGATATAGTAGAAGCTTCTATAAAGAAAGCTTTAGAAGAAGCTGATAAAGCACGTAAAGAGGAAGAGGAAGCTAAAGCTGCTAAAGAAGCTGCTGAACAAGAAGCTAAAGATGCTGAATTAGAAAGATTACGTAAAGAAATTGCTGCAAGCAAAGCTAAAGAAGCTGCAGCATTAGCAATAAAAGAAGTTGAAGCAAAAGCTACAGAAGCTGCTGCTGAAAAAGAAGAAGCTGAACGTCGTGAAGCTGAAGAAAAAAGAATAAGAGAGGCTGAAGAGCGTATTAGAAAAGAATATGAAGAAAAAGCCGCTGCTGAAGCTGCTCAACAAGAAGCAGAAAAAGCAGAGCTAGAACAAAAGATCAAAGAAGCAGAAGAAAGAATCAGACAAGAATATGAAGAAAAAGCTGCTGAAGAAGTTCCAGCAGAGGAGGAAGTTCCAGTAGAAGAAAATTCTGAAGAAGAATATACCGAAGAAGTTCCTGCTGAAGAAGAAGTAACTGAAGGTGAAGTTGAAGAAACTGAGGCACCTGAAGAAGAATACACTGAAGAAGCTCCTGTTGAAGAAGAA
>JAEEGL014921983.1_pt1 | contig 24487 bp, 22 predicted proteins | sample 9134231 | NCBI WGS metagenome assembly JAEEGL01 (sample SAMN16246548, study PRJNA631951) | gut metagenome | biome: gut microbiome; feature: rumen; material: fiber-attached | host: Bos | place: Iran: Karaj | collected 2018-10
CTTCACTCAACATCCACTACTATGGCACGCTTCCTGAGCGCATTAAGGCTCGGTGCGTGACAGGTGGTAGCTCGCGTTACTTCGTTGGTGATATCCCCATCTATGACGTGATAGACGGGTATGCTTATTTTCCTAGCAAAACCAACATCTACAAGCTGGAAATAAGCAATTTCACGAACATATTCGCAGTCGGAGATGACTCAGACCTTCTGGCTGCCTATAGGACTATCTATTTTGATAGTCCGGAGAACCGGAAGTTCAACATTCAACTTGTGAGCTCCATTTTGGATGGTACAATCATCTATCCCGGACAGGAATTTAGCTATAATGCTGTTACTGGGCCTAGGGGAAGAGAACAAGGCTATAAACTGGCAACAGTTATCAGCCATGGACAGTACGTTCAGGACTATGGTGGTGGAGTTTGCCAAGTAAGCTCCACAATCTACGCGGCTGTTCGCCTCAATCCGAACCTCCGAGTAACAGCTCGTTCACCCCACGCACTGGAAGTTTCATATTTGCCGGCTGGTATGGATGCGACGGTGTCGTATCCTCATACTGACTTCAAATTTGTCAACAATTACAGCTTCCCGATTCAGCTCTCTGTGTATGCTGATGACGGTTGCGTGATTGTGACCATCTGGAGAGTGCATTAAAAAATGCCCCGAAAGGGGCATTTTTTTGTTAGTCATTCTTGGTTTTACTTACACTTTTTATCTTAAAACCTGCAAAAACTATTGCAAAAACTATACATAGGAAAGCGATAAGTGAAATGAAATCTACTTGATAATGTATTGCTGTTTCGCCCAATTTTTCAACTATGACACCAATACCATAATAAACAGTATTTGGACTATAAATCAATCTATATAATAGTAATGGTCTGCTAATAATATGTACAGAAAGCCAATTTAGCATAAAGACAATACTAGTAACAAGTAGAGTAATTATAATAGATTTTTCAATTATACTTAACGGCTTTTTCACATCTTTATTTTTTCTCTTTTTATCAATTGCGAAGATTAATAAAACTGTTGCTGCAATATATATAGGCCAAAAACTAATTAATAAACCAACAAATGTAAATATACCCGAAGACACTCCACCAGTGTCTCCTGCCCAACCAGACCCATTAAATATAGAATAAATCATTGCAAAGATTAGTACGATAAATGGGAAGATGCCAATAGATATGAGCAAATTCCATAAATAGTCTTTCTTTATTAGGTTCAATATACAATAAACTATTATAACAAACGGTAAAAATTCCAAAAAGCTAGACATCTAAGTTTCCTCCTTTGTCATTAATACTTTCTACAATTCTATCATATAAAGCCACTTATAACAATTATCTAAGTGTAGGGATTATGAGAGTCATGCCTCTAATTATCTTTAACAAAACATAAATAAATCTTGATTTATTAAAAAGCAATATGGTATAATAAATAGCGATTTATCGTCATAGGTTAGTACTTAAGTTTAAATATTTTTATGTGGAGGTGCTAAATGTCAGTTAATAATGAAGAACTACTCATTGAGCAGCAAAAACTTAAAAAGACACGAAGACTTATTGATGAAGAAGTTAAAAAAAGTGAAGACAGACTTTTAGAAGGCTTTGAAGAATTTGACTATGATGACGACTATAAAGACGAATTTATGAAAGCAGCCCTAATTGATAGGTACAAGCAAAGAATCAGAAATCTCAAAAATATTAGACCTAATCCTTATTTTGCGAGAGTCGATTTTATTGAAAATGGTACCGAAAAAAGGGATGCTTTTTATTTGGGCAAAGAAACAGTCACTGATATGAAGACATTGGAACAAGTAGTTGTTGACTGGAGAGCTCCGGTTGCAGATTTGTACTATGAAGGTAGACTTGGTGATGCTGAATATGACTGCTTAGATGGTTTAATTAAAGGACAAATAAAGCTTAAGAGACAATATGTGTTTGAAGATGGCCAACTAAAAGACTTGATGGATATTGATATTACAACAAACGATGAAATGCTTCAGCCATTCTTGTCTGCTAATTCAGACACAAGACTTAAAAATATTGTTTCAACAATTCAAGCTGAGCAGAATAAGATAATAAGAGCAACGATGTGGAAACCGCTTGTTGTTCAAGGGGTTGCAGGAAGTGGAAAAACGACAATCGCATTACACAGAATTGCTTACTTAATTTATAACTGTGGGGAAGAGTTCTTCCCAGAAGAGTTTTTGATAATTGCTCCAAACAAATTCTTCTTAAACTACATTTCTAACGTACTTCCTGATTTAGGTGTAGATAGAGTTAGCCAAATGACTTATGAAGAGATAGCTTTTCAGGTAATTGGAAAAGAATACAAAATAGAAGACCCTAACGAGAAGCTAAGCTTTATAATAGATAATAATAAGAACAAGAAGAATGAAGAACTATCGAATATCATTCAACAAGCTACGCATTTTAAATCAACGATAAAGTTTAAGAACTTAATTGATGAGTATTTATATGAAGTTGAAAAACGCTTTATTCCGGATAATGATTTTGTCGTTTTAGGTGTAACCTTTATGACAAAAGAAGAAATTCAGATGCTATTCTACAAGGAGTATAAAAGACTTCCTTATCTAAAGAGAATAGATGAGATTAAGAAGCACATGCTAAACAAATTGCAAAGTAAGCAAAATGATTTTATAAAAGAATTTGAAGATGAGGCTACTTATCAAGTTTCAAAAGTAAAATTTGAAAATGAAATAATAGAAATTCAAAGAGCACAGATTAGACAGATTTACGAGGAAAGAGACGAAAAGATAAAGCTAGTAACAAAGAATTTAAAGAAGTTTGTTACAGAGTATTTTAAAGATAATAAGATTTTGGACTGCATGGGTTACTATAGAGAATTCCTTACAAATTATTTAAGGCCAATTTCAAATAATATTGTTAACAAAGATTACATAGATTTCATCGTCAAAGGTTTTGAAGCAAATACCAGAAAAGGAAGAATTGAATTAGAAGATTTAGCACCATTAATGTATATAAAATATTCGATTTTTGGAATAGATTTCAAATTTGACTTAAAACATATAGTAATTGATGAAGCACAAGATTTCAGTGAATTTCAATTCTATGTTTTCAAAAAGATAGTAAAAAGTAATTCATTGACAATTCTTGGAGACTTAGCACAAGGTATCTATGGATATAGAGGGACAATCAACTGGGAAAATACTATGAATGTTGTCTTTGATGGAGACGAAAAACCAGAGTACCTTACACTAAAGAAAACATACAGAACCACAGAGGAAATAATGAATACAGCAAATCATGTAATCTCACATATTACATCTAAGCTAAACTGCCCTCTTGGAGAACCTGTTATGAAAAATGGTAACAAAGTAACAATTAAAAATCTTAATTCTAGAGAGGAATTAATTGAAAGGATTAAATACAGAGTTTCAGAATTTAAAAAGCAAGGTTTAAAGAATATTGCACTTATCTGCAAAACAGTTGGTGATTGCGATACTTTGTATAGTGACTTAAATGATGATTTATTTCATGTTATTTCTAACAAGGATAGTCAGTACAATGGAGGCTTAACTATTGTTCCTTCATTCCTTTCAAAAGGTCTTGAGTTTGATGCTGTCATCATTACGGATTGTGATGTTGATAACTATTCATTAAATGATACTGATGTTAAGCTTTTATATGTTTGCATTACAAGGGCTATGAATACATTGGACATATATTCTGTTAAACCTATGACTAAACTTCTTGCATAATTAAACGTAAAATTCTTATGTTAAATTGCGAAAATAAAAAATATTAAAAACTATTGCAAATAGATTTGAAACAATATAGAATTCAGTCGAAATCTGTATTTTGTTTCAAATCTTTTTTTATTCTAATTTTTTATTATCAATAGTTTTTTAATTCTTTATTTTTTCAATTCTATTTTTTATTTCTTGTTATTTTCTTTTTTTATTTTAATATGGAGAATTATTGCGCCTATTGATACGAGAGGTGTTATTATGAAAGTATTAATAGTAGATGAAGACATGTTATTAAGTAATTCTATTCAAAGTCTATTTTGCGATGAAGAATCAAGTAATGAAATTGACACTTATATTGATCTTTTAAAGCTTGAGCATGATTTAATGGCAAAAGAAGAACAATATGATTTGTGCTTTTTGGACATTGATTTGTTAGGTCAGGAACTAAACACCATTTTGCCTTTTTTAAAGAATAGCAAAATAATTGGATTTACTTCAAATTTAAAACTGCTTGGTCAAATAATTAATCGACCTATTTTTCAAAGGTTATTTCAAAAGCCAATAAGCTCTGAAGATATTATTAGGTATTTAAGGATTCAATATAAGATTAAAGCCCCTATAAAGCGTATGAATATGACTAAATCAGATATAGTTAATACTTTATTAGATTTGGGATTTAGTGCTAGTCACAATGGTACTATGTTTTTGGCCTCGTGCATCGCAATAGCAATAAATAACAGGCTTTATAAGCTTAATGATGTTTATAAAAAGCTTGAAGAAGACATTGGCAAGCCAAGTAGCACGATTAATTGGTCGATAAATTACTCTATTAATCAGGCGAATAGTGAATACAGCAATAATAGGCTTTCTAGGTACTTTAATGTCAAGGGAACCCGAAAAGTTACGGCTAAAATCATTATTGATTATTTTGTTGCTTGCACTTAGAAAAAGTGCGAAAAGCCTTTAATTTTGTGCCTTTTTGTGGTATAATACCTAAAGATTTTGTTAGAAAGAGGCCTAAAATGAAAGACATTACCATATTATCAATAGAGAGTAGTTGCGATGAAACGGCTTGTGCAATTGTTAAAAATGGCAGAGAAGTTTTAAGTAATGTTATAGCTACCCAAATAGATATTCATAAGCGCTATGGCGGTGTCGTGCCTGAAATAGCTTCTAGAAACCATGTTGACTGCATTTATAATGTCGTTACTGAAGCACTAAGCCAAGCTAAGCTTAAAATAGAAGATATTGACCTTATATCTGCTACATATGGTCCGGGGCTTGTTGGTGCTTTATTGGTTGGTTTATCTACAGCAAAAGGCATTGCATTTGCTTCAAATAAGCCATTTTTAGGTGTTCATCATATCGAAGGTCATATTGCGGCAAACTATATTACTCATAAAGATTTAGAGCCACCTTACATTTGCCTTGTTGTTTCTGGAGGGCATACTAATATAGTTTATGTTAAAGATTATACAGAATTTGAAATACTTGGAAGGACTAGAGATGACGCTGTTGGTGAAGCTTTTGATAAAGTATCAAGAGTAATTGGTTTAGAGTATCCTGGTGGACCTAAGATAGATAAACTAGCTAAAGATGGAAGACCTAGCTATTCTCTTCCAAAGACTTTCTTTGATGACAGCTTGGACTTTAGCTTTAGTGGAATTAAAACTGCTGTTATCAATCTAGTTCACAAAGAAGGAGATAAGATAAATATAAATGACTTATGTGCTAGTTTCGAAGACGCTGTCACAGAGGTGCTTCTTTCAAATCTAATTAAAGCATGTAAGATGAAAAATACAGCTACTATTGCATTGGCTGGAGGAGTTTCAGCTAATTCATATTTAAGAGAAAAATTAGATGAGCTTGGAAAGCAGAATGATATCAAAATATACTATCCTGAACTTAAACTTTGCACAGATAATGCTGCAATGATTGCTTCAGCAGCTTATTTTGATCATATTGCTGGAAAGTCATCTACACTTGATTTAAATGCGGTTCCTTATTTGAAACTAGGGGACAAGCTTAGAAAATAGCTATTGAGATGAGGTGAAGAGTTGTCAACATACGTAATATCTGATTTGCATTTATCATTTGGAACGAATAAACCTATGGATGTTTTTGGTGAAAAATGGAACAACTATGAAGAACGAATCAAGGCAGATTGGATTTCAAAAGTAACAAATGATGATTATGTTATAATTGCTGGAGACATTTCCTGGGCAACATATTTAGAAGAAGTAATAAATGACTTTAAATGGATTGATTCTCTTCCAGGCAAAAAGATTATCCTAAAAGGTAACCATGATTACTGGTGGGAAACAGTTACTAAGATGAATAGATTCCTTGAGCAAAACGGAATTACTACTATTTTGTTTTTATATAACAATTTTATCGAAACTGATGAATATCTTGTTTGTGGGACAAGATACTGGGCTCAAGAAGACGGCATGGATAATGAAAAGATATTTAATAGAGAGTTATCTAGAGCAAAGATTTCGTTAGATAGTGCTAGTCGCAATAATCCAAATAACAAGCCGATTTTAATGTGCACACATTATCCGCCAGATAATAGGATTATAGAGGAGCTTAAAGACTATAAAATTACGCTATGGGTTTATGCTCATATTCACTCAAATTATGAGGAAAACACGGTGGAAATTCCTGGCATACCTAGCTATTTAACCTCTTGTGACTATTTAGATTTTAAGCTAATAAAAGTCTAAGCATGTTAACATAAAATGACACGACTTGTATTTTATGGAAAGTATGGTATAATGAATTGCTTAATAAAATCAGTAATGATTATTAATAGTTAAAATGCTTAATTGGAAAGGAAAATTTCAAATGGACGTTAAAGTAGAAAAATTAGAAAATGGTGAAGCAAAATTAGATATCACAGTAGAAAAAGAAAGATTTGATGAAGCCATGGATAAGGCATATGCAAAGAATTCTAAATATTTTGTTGTACCTGGTTTTAGAAAGGGAAAAGCACCAAAGAATATTGCATTAAGACATTACGGAGAAGGTGTATTATATGAAGAAGCATTTAATATACTAGTACCAGAAGTTCTTGATGAAGCTTATAAGGACAATAATCTTGATGTTGTTGCACCACCTGATATTGATATAGTTCAAATAGGCGGAGGTAAGGAATTTAAATTTACTGCAAAAGTTACATTAAAGCCTGAATTTACACTTGGAAAGTATAAAGGCATTAAACTAAATAAAAAGGAATATCTAGTTTCTGATGATGAGGTTAATGCAGAACTTGCTAAAAGACAAAACCAAAATGCAAGACTTGTTGAAGCTAAAGAGGGTGCTGAACTTAAAGTTGGAGATACAGCCGTTATCGACTTTGAAGGATTTGTTGATGGCGTTCCATTTGAGGGTGGAAAAGCTGAAGGCCATAGCCTAGAAATCGGAAGTGGAGCTTTTATCCCAGGTTTTGAAACTCAATTAGTAGGTATGAAATCTGAAGAAGAAAAAGAAATAAATGTTAAGTTCCCAGATGAATACTTTTCTAAAGACTTAGCTGGTAAAGATGCTACTTTTAAGGTTAAACTTCATGAGATTAGAGTTAAAGAACTACCTGAACTAGATGATGAGTTTGCTAAAGACATTTCGGAGTTTGATACATTAGACGAGCTAAAAGAAGACATAAGAGATATGCTTCAAGAAAGAAATAATCAAAAAGCTAAGGAAGAAACAAACCAAGCAGCAATTGATGCTGTTATAGAAAACACAAAGATTGATGTTCCTGAGGCTATGATTAATAACGAAGTTGAAGCATACGTTAAAGAGATGGAAAACAATTTATCAAGACAAGGACTTGGAATTGAGCAATACCTAGCATATATCGGAAAGACACTAAATGAATACAAAGAAGAAAGCAAAGTTACAGCTGAAAAGAGTATTAGAACAAGACTTATTCTTGAAGCTATCACTAAAGCAGAGAGCTTAGAAGTTACAGACGAAGACATTAATGAAAGATTGTCTGAACTTGCTAAATCATATGGCAGAGATGCTGATGAATTTGTTAAAAATGCTGGCGAACAAACTCGTAACTATGTAAGAGAAGAGTTAAAGTACGACGTTGCTGTTAGATTTATTGTAGCTAATGCTAAATAAATGATTTACAATAAAAAAGAGAAGTGAGAGAGGAGAATATAATGGAAAACAAAGAAACAATTAAGAACGATTTAGTTCCATATGTAGTTGAGCAGACTTCTAGAGGTGAAAGAAGTTATGATATTTTCTCTAGACTTTTAAAAGATAGAATTATTTTTATCGGAGATGAGATTACAGATGCTACAGCTAGTGTTGTAGTTGCAGAACTTCTATTTTTGGAATCAGAAGATCCAGATAAAGATATTCACATATATATAAATAGCCCTGGCGGTAGTGTTACAGCTGGTATGGCTATCTATGATACTATGAATTATATTAAGCCAGATGTTTCTACTATTTGCGTAGGAATGGCAGCTTCTATGGGAGCATTCTTACTATCTGCTGGCGCTAAAGGCAAAAGATATGCTCTTCCAAATTCTGAAGTTATGATTCATCAACCTTTAGGAGGAGCAAAAGGACAAGCTTCAGACGTTAAGATTCAAGCAGAGTTACTACTAAAAACTCGTGACAAGTTAAATAAGATTTTAAGCGAGAATACTGGAAAGCCACTTGAACAAATCGAAAAAGATACTGACAGAGATAATTTTATGACAGCAGAAGAAGCAAAAGAATATGGCTTAATTGACGAAGTTATGAATAGAAAATAGTCAATCTAGGTTGGAGATATTGAATTCTCCAACCTATTTGTGTATTATGGTAGAAAGACATATAAAGGGGGTAACTTACATAATATGGCAAACTACGAAGAGAGAAAACCTGTTAGATGCTCATTTTGTGGAAAATCTCAAGAAACAGTAAAGCGAATTATAGCAGGTCCTGGAGTATATATATGTAATGAATGTATAGATTTATGCTATCAGATTGTTGGCGAAGACTTTAAAGACGATAGCAAACCTGATAATAGTGTGATGGAAGTTCCTTCACCTAAGCAGATTAAAGACTTTTTGGATCAATACGTTATTGGCCAAGAAGAAGCTAAAAAATCGCTTTCTGTTGCTGTGTATAATCACTACAAGAGAATTAATAATGAAGAAGCGGATATTGCGAACGAGGACGTTGAAATCCAAAAGAGTAACATACTTCTATTAGGACCTACCGGTTGTGGTAAGACTTACTTAGCACAGACTCTAGCTAGATTTTTAAATGTTCCATTTGCTATTTCAGATGCTACTGCACTTACAGAAGCAGGATACGTTGGCGAAGATGTTGAAAATATCCTTCTAAAGCTTATACAAGCAGCAGACTATGATGTTGAAAAAGCACAAAGAGGAATCATTTATATAGATGAAATAGACAAAATCGCTAGAAAATCTGAGAACGTTTCTATTACTAGAGACGTAAGTGGTGAAGGCGTTCAGCAGGCACTACTTAAGATTATAGAGGGAACTGTTGCTTCTGTTCCACCTCAAGGCGGAAGAAAGCATCCTCATCAAGAGTTCATTCAAATTGACACTACTAATATTTTATTTATATGTGGTGGTGCATTTGAGGGGCTAGATAAGATTATTAGTGAAAGAGTTGGCAAAAAGTATATTGGATTTGGAAGTGAAGTTATCACTGCCAAAGAAAAGTCAAATATCAATATGCTAAAAGATATACTTCCTCAAGATTTGGTTAAGTTTGGACTTATTCCAGAATTTATTGGAAGATTACCAATTGTTACGACTCTAGATCCACTATCTAAGGAAGCATATATTGATATAATGACAAAGCCAAAGAATGCATTGATTAAACAATATAAAAAATTGTTTGAGATTGACAATGTTAAGCTTACATTTGAAGATGGTGCAATTGAGGCTATTGTTGATAAAGCAATTGAAAGAAAAACTGGTGCAAGAGGACTTAGAGCAATTCTAGAAGAAACAATGCGTGATATCATGTTTGAAATACCTACAAATAACGAAATTGTAGAGTGTATCATTACAAAAGATACTGTTGTTTCTGGGAAAGAACCAGTATTAATTCTAAATGAATTAAAGAAAACTCAAAGCATTCAGTCAAAGAAAATTACTAAAAAGCCTGGCTCAAAATCTAAAAAGCAAGATACTGCTTCTTAAAGTTTATTTACAGGAGATGTATTTATAGTAATGTCATATATTGATTCAAGAACTACTGATTTAAAGGATCTACATTGTGTTTATAATCATGATATTCCTAAATATATATGTGATGTAGCTGATATCGAAGAGTTTAATCGTATAAGACATAACTCTATGAATGAAGGAAGTAATGTTTCAGGTTTTAACCTGTTTCAATATAGGTATTCAAGATTAGACCACGCATTTGGTATTGGGATTATATTAGATAGTTTTAAGAAAGATTCAGAAACAGTAATTAAGTCAATGCTTCAAGAAGCAACGAAACCTAGCTTTCCATATAGTGAGCGATATTTAATTGATTATTTTAAAATCAAAGACTTTAAAAAGCCGGATGTGCTTCATGATATAAAACCTTCACCGGTTATTACTGAGTGTATTCTTAAAATGAATGTCTCTTTAGAAAACATTCAAGACTTAAAAGATAGCTTTCTAGTTTTTGCTGAGTTTCCTCATTTATCGTGTTCTAATTTGGATTTTGTTCTTTGTAATGGCTATTTAATGAAGATAATAGACAGAGAAGAAGCAAAAGAATTATATAGTAGCATAACTATTGATAGAAATCCTGATGGTAATTTCGAATTTTGCTTTAATGACATTAATCTTGCTAAAAAGTTTTTCAAACTTTCATTAGAGGTTGGAAACAAAATTAGAAGCTATGAGGCAAAATTATCTAAAAGACTAATTGCTGATGTTTTAATGCTTATGGTTCGAAGAGAAGATATTAAGGTTGAGGATTTATATAAGTATTCTGAGTTAGAACTTTTAGACATTGGCAGAAAGTGTATAGATAAGAGAATAAGTGAAGGCTGGAACGAGATAGAAAACCTTAAAAAAGTTTATACAAGGTTTAATCCTATTTATGATTCTACAAAGTATTGTGTAAATGTCCATGAGAAACCTATTTATATTGACCCATTAGTCATTACTAAGGTTGGAGTTTTTAGACTTTCTAAGCTGGATTTTGAGGTCGAAAATGACATAAATGCCTATTTTTCAACCGATACAGACATGTTTATGTATATAGATTATGAGCTATAATTTATTAAAAAAATAAAAGTAAAATTATTAGCACTTGTTATTGACAAGTGCTAATTTTTTGTGTAGATTATTAATTGGGGTTAGCAATAACATATGTTAGGTGCTAATCAATCTATTTACTTTAGAAGAGGTGAAAAACCCTTGAAACTAGATGATAGAAAGAAAAAACTTCTTGAAATGGTAATAGAAGAATATACTGCAACTGCTGAGCCAGTCGGTTCTTTCAAGCTTTCAAAAGAGCTTGGAGTCAGTAGTGCTACTATTAGAAACGAAATGGCAGCGTTGGAAAAGCTAGGTCTATTAGAGCAACCACATACTTCTGCAGGTAGAGTTCCTACTACTGAAGGTTATAGATGGTATGTTGACCAAATTATTGCTGAGCGTTCTTTAGTGCCAAAAGATAAAGCTTCAATAGATAAGCTTTTAGAACATGATATAAATAAGGTGGAAAACCTAATTAAAGAAGCAACTAGCATTCTTTCAAGACTTACAAACTACGCTTCTTATGGAGTTTCACCTGAGATAGATGATTGTACTGTTGAGGAGATTAAGCTTGTAAAAATTGGTCAAAATAAGCTAATGATTATTCTTCTTGCAGATAATGGTTTAGTTAAAGAAACTGTTATTACGAGTGACATTCCAATCCCTGACAAGAACATAGAAGTCTTTAGTAATTACCTAAATTACAAATTAAAGGGAATGAACTTTAGAGATATATATGACAATATTACTCCATACATTCAAGTAGAACTTAATAACATGAATGATAATATTGTTCCAGTTATCGCAGAACTTAACAATCTGCTTGCTAGTGATGCAGAAGTATATGTTGATGGAGCATCTAATATGCTTTCTCTTCCAGAGCTTAAAAAATCTGATACCCTAAAGAAGTTCTTAAATGTAATTGAAACAAAAGATGCTCTAAAAGAACTTGTTAAGACTGGTTATGATGGCAACATTAATGTTTATATAGGACAAGAAACTTCATTTGACGAGTTAAAAGATTTTACTATTATTACATATAAGCAAAAGATTAACGATAAAGAAGTTGGAACGATAGGTATTATAGGTCCTAAGAGAATGAACTATAAGAAAGTTATTCCAACTATCAAATACATAGGTGATATGTTACAAGAGAAGATTGAGAAAAAACGAGGAGGTAAGAGGAAAAATGTTAAAGAACGAAGAGAATGAAGCAGAAGAAAGTAAAGCTGAAAAAGATGATCTTATAGAAGATGCGGATGCTTCGTCAGAAAAAACTCAAGATGGTGATGCAAATCCAAATGAGCAAGACATCACTGATATGTCTAGAGAAGAATTAGAGCAAGAGATTATAGAGTTAAAAAAAGAAAATGATAAGTATTATAAACATCTTCAAAGAACAGCTGCTGAGTTTGATAATTACAAAAAACGTGTTTCAAAAGAAAAAGATGAGATTTACAATTTAGCAATTGGAGACACAGTTGCAAAATATGTAAATGTTTTAGACAACATTGATAGAGCACTTGCGGTAGAAAGTGCAGATGAAAAAATGATAGAAGGAATTGCACTTATCAAAAAACAAATGCTAGAAATTATGACATCATTAGGATGCACAGAAATCCCAACTGTAGGTGAACAATTTAATCCAGAAATTCATGACGCGGTATTACATATTGAGTCTGATGAATATGGAGAACAGCAGATTGTTGAAGAACTTAGGAAGGGATATAAGTGCGGAGATAGAGTAATACGACATGCTATGGTCAAAGTCGCTAACTAAAATACATGAAACGCAACATCTTGCGTTGTCGCTACGAACTTCCAAATCCTCAACGTACCATCGTACGCCTCCGGTTTGAAAGTTCTAGGCTCCTAGCAATATGTCACGTTTGATGAATTTTAGAAAATAAAATACATCTAGTTTATTTACAAGAAGAAAAATAATAAAAAAGAAAGATGAGGTAATATATATGTCAAAAGTAATCGGTATCGACTTAGGTACAACAAATTCATGTGTAGCAGTTATGGAAGGAGGACAACCTGTTGTTATTCCAAATGCAGAAGGCAACAGAACAACTCCATCTATTGTTGGATTTGCTAAAAATGGCGAGAGACTTGTAGGTCAAATCGCAAAAAGACAAATGGTTACAAACCATGATAAAACTGTAATATCAATTAAAAGAGATATGGGTACAGATAAGAAAGTTACTATTGATGGTACTTCTTATACACCACAAGAAATATCAGCTATGATTCTTCAAAAGTTAAAGACAGATGCTGAGAATTATTTAGGTTCAAAAGTAACTCAAGCAGTTATTACTGTTCCTGCATACTTCAGCGACAGCCAAAGACAAGCAACAAAAGATGCTGGCCGTATTGCTGGTCTTGAAGTTCTAAGAATTATAAACGAGCCTACAGCAGCTGCTCTTGCTTATGGACTAGAAAAAGATATTGATCAAAAGATTATGATTTATGACTTAGGTGGTGGTACATTCGATGTATCTATCCTTGATATTGGAGACGGTGTATTTGAAGTTTTAGCTACATCTGGTAACAACAGATTAGGTGGTGACGACTTTGATGATAGAATAATTAAATACTTAATTGATGAGTTCAAGAAACAAGAAGGCGTTGACTTATCTGGCGATAGTATGGCAATGCAAAGACTTAAGGAAGCAGCAGAAAAAGCAAAGATTGAGCTTTCTGCAGTTACACAAACAAACATCAACTTACCATTCATTGCTACATCTGATGATGGTCCTAAGAATATGGATATTAATCTTTCAAGAGCTAAATTTGAAGAGCTAATTGGTGACTTAGTTGAATCTACAGTAGGGCCAATGAATCAAGCAATGAAGGATGCTGGTTTAACACCAGATAAAATTGATAAAGTATTATTAGTTGGTGGTTCTTCAAGAATTCCACTTGTTCAAGACACAGTTAAGAAGATTATTGGAAAAGAAGCTCATAAAGGAATCAACCCTGATGAGTGTGTTGCAATTGGTGCAGCAATCCAAGGTGGTGTATTATCTGGAGATGTTAAGGACTTAGTTCTTCTTGATGTTACTCCATTATCATTAGGTATCGAAACATTTGGTGGAGTATTCACTAAGATTATTGATAGAAACACTACAATTCCAACAAAGAAATCTCAAATCTTCTCTACAGCCGCTGATGGACAAACTTCAGTAGAAGTTCACGTTCTACAAGGTGAAAGAGATATGGCAGCGTATAACAAGACGCTTGGAAGATTCACTTTAACTGATATACCTGCAGCTCCACGTGGTGTTCCACAAATTGAAGTTACATTTGATATTGATGCTAATGGTATTGTTCACGTTAGTGCTAAAGATATGGGAACAGGTAAGGAAAATAAAGTTGTCATTACTGCTTCTTCAAATCTTACAGAAGCTGAGATTGAAAGAGCTGTTAAAGATGCTGAAGCTCACGCTGAAGAGGATAGAAAGAACAAAGAAAATGTTGAAGTTAGAAACAATGCAGACTCTCTTGTTTATAACACAGAGAAAACATTAAGAGATTTAGGAGATAAGATTTCTTCTGAAGAAAAGGCATCTGTTGAAGCAGAAATAGCAAACGTTAAGAAAGCATTAGAAGGAACAGATATCGAAGCTATTAAATCTGCTCAAGAAAAACTAACTCAAGAATTCTATAAGATTTCAGAAAAATTATATGCAAACGTTAATCCAAATGCTGGTGATGCTGGCAATGCTGGTAATGCTTCAAATGATGGAACAGTTAATGATACAGACTATAAAGTAGAGTAATTCGTAGGGGAGAGCTATGCTCTCCCGTACATTTGTGTTTTGAAGCGACATGATGTCGTAACTTATGAAGTGTACTAATATGGAAGGAGCCTAAAAATGGCTGAGACAAAAAGAGATTACTATGAAGTTTTAGGTGTTGATAAATCAGTTTCGGACGAAGATTTAAAAAAAGCATACAGAAAATTAGCTAAGAAATATCATCCTGACGCAAACCCTGACAATAGAGCTGAAGCCGAAAAGAATTTTAAAGAAGTTAATGAAGCATACGAGGTACTTTCTGACCCACAAAAACGTAAAATGTATGATCAATTTGGTCATTCTGGACCAAATGGCTACAGTAGCGATTTTAGCGGGTTTTCAGGCTTTGATGGATTTTCTGGATTCTCTGGATTTGGAGGTGCTGGAGGCTTTGATGTCGACTTAGGAGATATATTTTCTTCTTTCTTTGGTGGTGGAAGTAGGTCTAGAAGGTCTAACGGACCTCAAAGAGGTAATGACATTAAAGTTTCTGTAAATATTTCTTTTAAAGAAGCAGTATTTGGCACTAAGAAACAGGTAAAAGTAACCAGAAAAGAGCAGTGCCCAACTTGTAATGGTAGTGGAGCAAAGCCTGGTACATCCACAGAAACATGTAAGGCTTGTAATGGCTCAGGACAGATTAGAACAGTTAGGAATACTATCTTGGGTTCTATGCAAACTACAAGAGTGTGCGATAACTGTGCTGGTAGCGGTAAGGTTATTAGTTCACCATGTACAGAGTGTAAGGGTACAGGAAGTGTTAGAAAAGTTAGGACAGTAACATTTAATATTCCAGCCGGAATAGATAATGGTATGATAATTCCTATTAGAGGTGAAGGTGAACCTGGCATTAGAGGCGGAGCATCTGGAGATTTATATATCACAGTTAACGTTTCTCAAGATAATATTTTCTCAAGAAAAGGAGATAATATTTATGAGACTGTTCACGTTTCATTTGCTATGGCGACATTAGGTGGAAAAATTAAAATTCAGACTCTTGAAGGCGAGGAAGGATATGATTTACCTTCAGGAACTCAGAGCGGAACAGTGTTTACATTAAGAAACAGAGGAATTAAGAACGTAAATGGTAATGGTACAGGAAACTTGAACTTCACTGTAATAGTTGATATTCCAAAACGATTAAGTGCTGAGGAAAGACAACTTGTAGAAAAACTTGCAGAACTATCTGGAGAATCAAACTATGTTTCTAAGAAAAAAGGATTCTTTGATTTTTAATCAGAATTGAGGTTATAAATTTTGAATACATTCTATATAAGTAGTTCGCAGATTAATAATAATTCGGCATGTATTATGGGAGACGACTTGCATCATATAAAAAATGTTTTAAGGCTTAAACCAGACGAAAAAATTCACATTTGTAATGATTCTGGTACTAAATTTGAGGCAACTCTTAAATCTTATGAGGGAGATAAGGGCGTTTTTGAGCTAACTAAAGAAATTGGAAGCTCCGAGTCATGTGTTGACATAACTCTGTTCCAAGGACTTCCAAAATCTGATAAAATGGATTACATAATCCAAAAAACGACAGAATTGGGTGTAAACTCAATAATCCCTGTAAATATGCAGTTTTCTATTGCTAAAGTAGACCGAAATAATGCGAACAAACTAGCTAGGTGGAATAAGATAGCTAAAGAGGCTGCAAGCCAGTCTGGAAGGAACATTATTCCGAGTGTTTTAGAGCCTATTAATTTTGAAAATATCATTGAAAATATTGAAAAATATGATATAGTATTGTTACCGTATGAAAATGAGAAATTATGCACTATGAAGGAAGCGATTAGAGGGCAAAACTATAAAAAGGTTGCTATTATAATTGGTCCTGAGGGCGGTTTCTCAAAGGTAGAAGTAGATTTGTTAGCAAAACACAAAAATGTTAAAATCATTACATTGGGAAGCAGGATTCTTCGTACAGAAACTGCTGGAATTGCCACAATGGCAATGCTTTCCTATGAATATGAGCTTTGATTTGTGTTTTTGAAAGGTTAGATTTAAATGAATTATTCTGAAAGAAATAAATTATTAGATAAGATATCAGTTATTGGATTAACACTTATTGGTGTTGAGCTTTTGATATATGCAATCGATTACTGCTATACCAAAAGGATTGATGTGGCTCCTAATATGCCTATAATTCTTAATATTTTAGGTGTTATATTCTTAGCTATTGCAATAGGTGTTCTTATCTATTCTTTCAAGAAAGAAAAGCATGATTATATTATTTGTGGCATAGAGCTTCTTGTTATAGCATTCATATGTCCATTTATGACATATTGGTATTATCCAAAAGCATTTGGACTTACTACAAACTGGTTTCATACAATTAGTCATCACGTGTTGATGATAGTTGTGTTTGTTTATTACATTGGTAGAGCTATATATGTTACAGTTAAATCTTATAAGAATTCTAATTCTAGAAGACTTAAAAAGAAGAAAGTTTAAAATAGTAAAAAGAAGGGTTTAGATTGGTTAAAAGTATGACCGGTTTTGGTCGTGGTGTTTCTTCTTTTGATTCTAGAAGATACACAGTCGATATCAAAACTGTAAATCATAGGTACAATGACATCTCAATCAGGATGCCAAGATTTTTGATTGCACTTGAAGATCCACTTAGACAAATTATTTCAAAGTATATTTCAAGAGGACGTATTGATGTCTTCATCAATGTTGAGAATCTTGATGAGAATTCTAAGAATGTCAAAGTAGATAGTGCACTTGCTGGTGCATATATTGAAGAAATGAGAAAGCTAATTTCAAAGTATGATTTGACAAATGATATTAGTGCAACTTCTGTTTTGAGACTTCCTGATGTTATTACTTCTTCGGATGAAGTTGATGAAGACTTATATCTCTCAGAGTTAACGCAAACTCTTAACACAGCAATTGAGAATTTGAATTCAGCTAGAGAAAAAGAGGGAAGCAAGCTTAGAGAAGACATCACTAATAGACTAAATGTTATTTCATCAGATGTTGATGCAATGTCTGAAAGGTCAGCAAATCTTTTAGATGAATATAAGCTTAAGCTTGAAAATAGAATTAAAGAATTAAACATTAAAGATATAATTGATGAGACTAGACTAGGTGCTGAAATAGTTCTTTTTGCAGACAAATCTAGTATCTGCGAGGAAATTACAAGACTTAGAGCTCACATAGAGTCATTTATTAAGCTACTTAATTCTACTGAAAAGGGCGCTTGTGGTAAAAAGCTAGACTTCATTTTGCAAGAAATGAATAGAGAAGTTAATACAATAGGTTCTAAAGCTAATTGTATTGACATTACTAATAGTGTTGTTAATGCCAAAAATGAGATAGAGAATATCAGAGAGCAAGTTCAAAATATTGAATAAGTTTTTTAGATAAATATTCATTACTTGAAAGGAGCTGTAATTATATGATTATCAAACCATCAATGACGAGTTTGCTAAAAAAGATTCCAAATAAGTATTCACTTGTTGTTGGAACTGCAAAAAGGGCAAGACAAATTTCTTTGGGCAGTCCAAAACTTACCCAAGAAAATGTAGGATCAGATGTAACCTGTGCAGCTATAGAAGTAGACGAAGGAAAAATCATTTTTAAGAAATAGCCTGTAATAGGATTGCTGTTATCACTTTAGCAATCCTTTTATTTTTGTTAGGAGGAGAGTAATGAAAAAACATATAATATCTTTAACTGGTGATTTAGCTGCTGGTAAAACAACAGTTACAAAACTTCTTATAGAAGAGTTAGGATATTCTATATATAAAAATGGAGAAAGATTCAGAAACATGGCAAAAGAAAAAAATATGTCTGTATCTGAGTTCGGCGAGTATGTTGAAGCTCATCCTGAGATTGATAGAGAGCTTGATGATTATGCACGCCAATTTGGAGAAGAAAACGATTACTTTATAATTGATGCAAGACTAGGGTGGTATACAGTTCCTTCTTCTTTTAAAGTATACCTTAAAGTTGATATAGACGAGGCTGCCAGAAGAGCTTATAATGACGAGTCTCGAAAAGCTACTGAGAATTTTGCATCAATAGAGGAATATAAGCAAGATATGATTAAAAGATATAACGGAGAAAACGAAAGATATTTTAACCTTTATAATGTTAGAAGAGACGATATGTCAAACTATGATTTAGTAATAGATACTACAAATAAAACAAGAACAGAAGTTAAAGATATCATTGTTGAAGAATACAAGAAATGGCTTGAAGAATAAGGAGTTTAGTATGGGACTTTTGAATAAGATTTTTGGTGACTATAGCACCAAGGAAGTAAAACGTTTACAAAAATATGTTGATAAAATCAATGCGCTAGAACCAGATATGGAAAAGCTATCTGATTCTGAATTAAGAGCAAAAACGGATGAGTTTAGAGAAAGAATTAATAATGGAGAAACACTAGATGATATTCTTGTTGAAGCTTTTGCTGTTGTTAGAGAAGGCTCAAAGAGAGTATTTGGTAAAAGACCATTTGATGTTCAGCTTATTGGTGGTATAGTGCTACACCAAGGTAGAATAGCCGAGATGAAAACGGGTGAAGGTAAAACCTTAACAGCTGCTTTACCAGTATATCTTAATGCTTTAACTGGACATGGTGTTTATGTCGTTACCGTTAATGATTTCCTTGCAAAAACTCAGGGAGAAGAAATGGGAAGGTTATATAACTTCCTTGGACTTTCTATTGGTGTTATAGTGCATGACTTAACTCCTGAAGAAAGACAAATTGCATACAATTCAGATATTACTTACGGAACTAATAACGAATTTGGATTTGACTACTTAAGAGATAACATGGCAGTTGAGAAGAACCAACTTGTTCAAAGAGAGCTAAATTATGCTATAGTCGATGAGATAGATAGTATTTTGATTGATGAGGCTCGTACTCCACTTATTATTTCAGGACAAGCAGACAAAGCAAATGAGTTATATCAAAAGGCAGATAGTTTCGTAAAAGGCTTAAAAGCAAAAGTTATTGCTAAGTCTGATAATAAACAAGAAGAGAGTGCAGATGATTCACAATTTGATTATATTGTTGATGAAAAGGCTAGAACTGCTACACTTACTCAAAAGGGTGTTAAGAAGGCAGAAGAGCATTTCCATGTCGACAACTTATCAGATATAGATAACACTACTTTATACCATCATATTAATGCTGCATTAAAAGCTAATGGCACAATGCACAATGGTATTGATTACATTGTAGAAGATGGTCAAGTATTAATCGTAGACGAACACACTGGTCGTATAATGTATGGAAGAAGATACAATGAAGGTTTGCATCAGGCTATTGAAGCAAAAGAAGGAGTTAAGATTGCAAACGAAAGTAAGACCTTAGCTACTATTACTTTTCAGAATTATTTTAGAATGTTTAACAAGCTTTGCGGTATGACTGGTACTGCGATGACAGAAGAGCAAGAATTTAGAGAGATTTATAAACTTGACGTTGTTGCAATTCCTACTAACATGCCTATGATTAGAGTAGACCATGATGATGTTGTTTATTTGACGGAAAGAGCAAAGCTTCGCGCAGTAATTGATGATATTAGGGAAAGCTACAATAAAGGTCAGCCAGTCTTAGTTGGTACAGTTACAGTTGAAAAATCAGAAAAACTAAGTGAACTTTTAAATAGAGAAGGAATTCCTCATACTGTATTGAATGCTAAATTCCATGCTAAAGAAGCAGATATTGTTGCTCAAGCAGGACAATATAAGACTGTTACAATTGCAACTAACATGGCAGGACGTGGTACCGATATTATGCTCGGAGGAAATACAGAAGCGCTTTCTAAAAGAGAACTTAGAAAATTAGGCTATGATGAAGAAACTATTTTAGATGCGGTATCTCTAAATGAAACAGATGACGATACTGTTTTAGAAGCTAGAAAAAAATACCATGAAATATATGATGAGCTAGATAAGGATGTTGCAAAGAATAGGGAAAAGGTTATTGCAGCTGGAGGACTTAAAATAATTGGTACAGAACGTCACTCGGCAAGACGTATAGATAACCAGCTTCGTGGACGTAGTGGTCGTCAAGGAGATATAGGTGAATCAAGATTTTATATTTCTTTAGACGATGAGCTTATGAGACTATTTGGTTCTGATAGAATGAAAGCTATGGTTGGATCACTAAATGTTCCAGAGGATCAGCCTTTAACAATGGCATTTTTGACAAAGGCTATTGAAAGGGCTCAAAAGAATATTGAATCGATTCATTATAGTGCTCGTAAACACGTTCTTCAATTTGATGATGTTATGAACAAGCAAAGAGAAATAATATATGCTCAAAGACGTAAAGTTCTTGAGGGAGAAGATATGCATGATACGGTTGAGCGTATGATTTCTGAAACAGCAGAAGATGCAGTTAATTCTTATTTGCATGTTGATACATCTGATGAGGGTGTTACTGCATTTGAAAACTACGTTAATCAAATCTTTGATATTAATTATAAAGTCGGTGACAAAAAAGCAGATGCTGTTAGCGATGAGATTAAGGAACTAGCTATTTCAAAGTTGCATGAAAAAGAGCAAGAGTTTGGAGAAGACCAGTTTAGAAAGTTTGAGAGATTTGTTATTCTTCGTACTGTTGATGACAAGTGGATGGAACACCTAGAAACAATGGAACAGCTTAAGGATAGTGTTAATCTTCAAGCTTATGGTCAGAAAGATCCTATAGTTCAATACAGAAACGAGAGCTATGATATTTTTGGAGAAATGTCAGATTCTATTAAAGAGAATGTTGCAAGAGTATGTTTGCATCAGTCAAAAGTTTCTGAGGAGCAGACAAATACAGCAAATCTTGCTAAAGCAACTGACTTATTAAAAAGGATTATTGCTCAAAGACAAGCTGAAGCTCAAAAAGCTTCTAAAGCAGGTGGCGAGTCTAAGCCTGTAGTTAAGGCAGCAAGCCAGAAAGTTGGACGTAATGATCCTTGCCCATGTGGGTCAGGGAAAAAGTATAAAAATTGCTGTGGAAAAAATGCATAACAAAAAAAGGGGACCGGAAAGAAAACCGTCCCCTTTTCTTGTGTTGGAGTGCTTGACACACATAAAATAAAAGTAGTATTGTTTATGTGTTGATAGTTTTTATTAGAAAGGATGAAAAAAATGAAGAAATTATTATTAATGATGGCAGTTACTGCTATAGGACTTAGTTTAGTGGCTTGTGGTGAAAAACCAAACGTTGAGAATAATCCACAACAAGAGGTAACTTCAAACACGGAAAGTGTTAATAATTCTGTAAATGAAACAAAAGTTGCATCATCTAGTGCTGGTACACTAAAGCTTGGTAGGTCTGATATTGCTGTCACAGTTAATGGAACAAAAGTACCAATGCCATATAAACTAAAAGATTTAGAGTCTGCTGGAATTCCTAGTGATGAAACCAGAGACGGAAAAGAGCTAGCTGCTGGCGACTTCTTTTCTGCAAATATATATTTAGATGAAAATGAAGATTACGTACTTATTCCAGCATACTACAATAAAGCGGATTCCGCTGTTAGCATCATGGATGCAGAGGCAGAAGAGATTACTATGACGACTTATGCAGATGAGCCTGTTGATCAAGGCGTTTCTATACTTGGAGTTTCATTTGGAATGACAAGAAGTGAATTATTTAAGCTTCTTGGTAATCCAGTGTCAAATGATGGAAGCTATTTTGAATGGCATATTGAATTATCGGATATGAATTACGAAGGTACTCTATCTATATACGTTACTGGAGACTCTGATGATGCGGGTGTATCTCAAGTTAACCTAAACGTTTTTCCTAAGTAAAAAACTTGAAAAGGAGATGGACTATGTAGGGCAACATAATTTTTGAATGAAATGAAAATAGTTCAATAGTACAAAACATTACAAATATATTAAAAAGGCCAAAAGTTGTTGCTTTTGGTCTTTTTTTTTGTCAAATAGGGACAACCATTTTTGACAAAAAGTTTAACTAATTGAATTGCAAATGTATTATCATTTATTTGAAATACATTTTAAGGAGAATCATATGAATAACCAAATAAAAAGAATAGAAGAAATGCCTGCAATGTATTTGATAATATATCGCAGTCAAATACAATAGAAAATATTATTCAGTATTCAATTTAATATAAATGTTTATCTTAAAAGTCAAATATTATATTCAATATTTGACTTTTTTAATTCACTCCAATACAATTATTTTATCGAATGTGGTCAATGTCCACATTTTGTCCTCAGATAATTGATACAGCAAATATTATAGATACTAATAATACTTATAATACAAAAGTTACCAGATTTAGAGAGACAAGGAAAACAGATAGTCCCAATAGTACAATAAATACGGTTAATACTGTATTGAATTGCCCATGTGGAAGCGGTAAGAAATATAAGAACTGTTGTGGAAAGAATGGTTAAAGTTCCATTATTTTATGGAGGTTCTAAAATGACAGATGTTGTAGTAAGCATATATCCCAAATTCACTAATCTTATAAAAACAGGTGATAAAAATTATGAATTCAGAAAGTATGTGCCCAAACGCGGAGTCGATCGACTATGGATTTATTCATCTTCCCCTGAATGCTCATTAGAATATATGGCGGAGATAGATAAGATTGTTGAGTTCCCGCAGAAAATTGCAGAAGAAGGGATAGGAAACAATGATTTCAACAATGGATTAAAGAAGTCAAAGTTTGCTTATCACATAAATCATCTTTACAAGCTCATTTCACCATTATCACTGGAAAAGCTAAGAAGTGACTTTGGATTTTCAGCTCCGCAATGTTATTTTTATTTAGACAGTAATGATGAATTGAGGAGTTTTCTTTTGAAACAGAATTTGAAAAGAGTGTTTTAGTAAAAATGAGGTGGAGAGTTTTATTCTTCACCTCATTTAAATTACACCTTTTCAATATGTATAGCTAAAATACCATATTTTCTTTCTTACGGAAGTAAGCTTTTGCAGGTAACATAACTCTAAATTATTGTTAACTACAGCTTGTTGTAGTATAATTAATCTATATGATTAAGATGTATTTTTACAAAGGAGGAGTTTTTATGAGTAAAAAGGTTGATTCGATGACACCAGAGGAAAGAGCAAAAAAATATGGCAATGAAATTATGGGTATAGGCATTTTTTATTTAGTATGCTATATCATCACAATATTACTATACTCGAGTATATTGTTATCTAACTTTGTTAGTATAGTTTTTATTGTAGTACAAATTGCTATGACTGTTTTTATGATAATTGGAGGACTTAAGAAGAATAGAACAGGAGTTAGAGCAGCTTTAGCTTTTGAAATCTACTTGATTATATCTTCTATTGTTGCTATGGCTATAGGGCAAGGAGCACCAGGTTTGGTTGCTATAATAGTTATGATTGGGCTTCCTTTCGATATTATTGGTCTATCTAAGGCGATAAAAGAAATGGGAAACCCTAGTGTTTCTCAGAACGTTGATGCTAATAGTTTTTCTCCGGACAATATCAATAACCCATTCTAAATAAATATGATAATCGGACAAGTAAGGTTGTCCCGTTCTGGCAATGCGTACTTCCGTAAGCGTTTGTGAGCTTATGTTAATCTGCACCTTGAAATATGCTTGACACAAGGCTTTCACGGGTTTATAATTATTTATGTAAATGAATAAAAGTTAAAAATACAAAAGAGGAGTGGTTAAGTATGAGAAAAAGTTTAATATTGGTATTAGTTTTAA
>JAEEGL017250845.1_pt1 | contig 24486 bp, 20 predicted proteins | sample 9134231 | NCBI WGS metagenome assembly JAEEGL01 (sample SAMN16246548, study PRJNA631951) | gut metagenome | biome: gut microbiome; feature: rumen; material: fiber-attached | host: Bos | place: Iran: Karaj | collected 2018-10
AGATACTGTCTGCTCTTGCCGTACCCGCGGATATGGTGTTTTCTTACGAGGATCGCACTCTGCACATCAACGGTTATGTTTTTGACGGAAACTGCCTTGATGTAATCTACGATGTGACTTACTCCGATAAGACCGCGGATGAAGACGACGGCTCCGAGTTCGTTTTCTGTTGTGAGGACTCGCAGACAGCGGTATTCAGTCGCCGGTACATTCTTGCAGCCAAAGGAAACACCGCTTACTGCCGCAGCCGGAACTATCTTGACCTTCCCGAAAGCATCGGAGCAGTCGAAATACTTGTTAGCCTTACCGAAAACAACTCGGATGAGATACCCACGGAAAGCTTTTCGGTAAAAGTTCCCGAGAATGCACAGATCATAAGGCTCGGCGAGCGGATGATTTTTGAGAACGAGAACGGTGACGTATATCTGAAAAGGCTTGTGTTATCACCCCTCGGAGCGTTTATGGAGCTTTCGGAAAGCATTGAGTACATCTCAAATTTCGATCACAATGCGTACCCGGTCTATGTGACCTACAAGGACGGCACTGTCATAGACCTTTCCGATTACACTGGCAACTTCGAAGGCGGAGCCGGGTATATGACCGAGGACGGAAGAATAGTTACCGATTATATAATCGGTCAGAACCTGAATATCTTTGATATCGGACAGATAAGCTCGATACAGATATTCAACGAGATAATTAATCTGCAGTAAGAAAGGAAGTCTATTATGAGAAACTATGGATTGAATCGTTCGTCAATGAGCCGCTACATGAGCCGCAGCAGCTTTAAACGCAGCTCTATCGGCAGAAGAAATACCTATAAGGTCAGCAACAGCACATTCAAGTCATATCTTGCGAAGGCAAAGAAGATAGCCGAGGAGATCGAGACTGAAAAAAGTTCTGACACATCACAAACGGCGCGCACAAAGGTAAAAACATATTCTGCGACCGGGAGCAGCTTCAATAACGGTATAAAGGAAATGTCGGAGAGCACCGGGAACATCAACTCCATTCTTAGCAAGGACGAGCCCGAGCTTGAAAAAGCCTACGACGAGGCGGTAAAGTTCGCAGACGGTTATAACGATATGCTGTCGGCTGTACACGGAGCGTCCGGCAGTTCGATAGCGTCCAAAGCACGGTATATCACCGACCTTACGAACATTTTCTCCCGTGCTCTCGGTAATATTGGTATCAGCACGGATAAATACGGTAATCTATGTGTTGACAAAGAGAAGTTCCTTAAGGCAGATATAAAGGATATTGAGAAAATATTTGACGGGAAAACCTCGTTTGCGAGTCTTATAAAGGAACAGACCGACAGCATTTCCGTCCTGTCCGCAATGAGCGCGGAAACATATTCCGGCAGCGGTACATCAGCTTATACATCTGCAATGAGCGGGTCGATATTCAGTAAACTGTTATGATGAAATGAGAGACTCAGTTTTTTTGAACTCCTTGACCGTCATTTCAAGGCTGAACAGCAGCGTGAAGTTGAGAACGATGATGATCTCGGCAGTTCGTCACTCATGGTTGCGGCTATTGCAGAAAAAAGCTGCAAGTAAGTCGAGTGAGGCTTCAACCTTGGCAGTATTATAAACACATACAGGCGCACAGGCTTCGGCTCGTGCGTTTTTCTATTGAAAAGTATATTATAATATGTTATAATTTAGTGAGAAGAAAAAGCTGTTGTTAATACCGCACTATTGCGCAACTTGTTATTTGTCGGATTTTAACAAATTTGAAAATATTGCAAAAAATACGGTAACATTTGCCCGTTTCATTCGTTATTATTAGTAGAAGCATCTATAGCTGCGGATCCGGAGGAGCAAGTAATGCTTTCATTATATCTTTCAATAGTCGAGACCGAGGAACAACGAAGTTTCGTCGAACAACTGTACTATGAGTATGAGCAGCTCATGTACCGTACCGCGTTCAATGTATTACATAACGCTAAGGACGCGGAGGACTCAGTGCAAGAGGCGTTTGTGCGCATTATCACCAATCTCGGGAAGGTGAGCAGTATTGAGCCTGCAAAGCGCGGGAGCTATATTGTTATCATGACGAAAAATATAGCGATAGACCTGTATCGCAGGAACAAGAAGATGGTCGATGCGGACGAGCTTTCCGAAGTTATACCCGATACGGAGCACGATGTTGAAAGAGAGGTTTTCGGCAAATATGGCTGTGAAGAGCTTAATGAGGCGCTGTCAAGGCTTCCCGATGCGCAGCGGGAGGTACTGATAATGCGATATTTTCATAACGAGAGCATAGAGAATATCGCGGAATCGCTCAGTATAAGCTCGGAAGCAGTCAGAGTTCGGCTGCACAGGGCGAGAAACGCTCTGTACGGCTTGTTAAAGGATGACGAGAATGATACATGACAGATTTTATGAAGCACTGGCAATGCAGGCTGCTGCGATCGAAGCGGCTGTACCGGAAATGCCGGAGCACAGGTTTTCACTGCGCTATAAACGGAAGAAAAAGGCGCTGATAAAGGCGTATGAGAAGTCGATATTGCGTAACGAGAATGTTTTCGAGGCATTTCGCAGGCTGAGACTAAGGCAGAAAATACGGGTGGCGTTTCTAATAGTGCTGTCTGTGCTGATTCTGACAGGTGCGGGCGTGTATATAACACATCATTTCGGCGGTCTTACAGCCAAGCAATACGATACCCATACGATGATGTACGTTGAGGATCCGGACGCACCGGATACGCTTCTTGAACATTTCAGAATAACATACGATCTGACCGGATTATCAAAAGAAGTGGTGGACGATGATGAATATCAGTATTGGGAAATATGGGAGGATAATGAACGACATGTAAGTTTCTCGTATCAGACAAAACACGGAATTGGCATGCGAATGAACACCGAGGGCAGCATCGTAAAGTATGTTGATATAAACGGATATGAAGCTTTTTATTATATCGCTCATGACACGGTGCATTGCCTTACATGGGATAATGGGGATTATCTATTCTCGTTCGATTTCGCGGGGATAGACTATGAAACGGGAATTGAAATAGCGAAGTCGATCATAAAAGAATGATGAAATTATGAAATATTCGGGATATAGAATTGACTTGTAAATACTGATCTGTCTTAGAAAAAACAATCGAGTGAGGAGAAAACGACATGATGAAAAATCCTTTAGCTGCAGGTTTCTTTAAAAAACTTATTTTCTTTGCTACACTCGTACTCTGTACTATACTGACAGGGTGCTCCGAAAATTCTCAGAATTCTCTTATTAATGTCACTCAGGTGAGAGATATATCCGCCGGACAGGACGCGTCATATATATCCGTATCGGATATACTTGAAGATGTTACAGATGAGCTTATGGTTCCGGATAACCGTATCATTGTTAAATATGAACCGAAAACAGGCTACAGTATTATCACAGAAGAGGAATACACTTCATTAAACAATTACATACAGGTGCTGGAAGCGCTGTCGCCCGACAAATACGACGAAGCAATGAAGAAGATATTTCCCACATATGAGGAATATCGGGATTTTATGTATGAGATTTACCAGGTAGAAGACCCGGAAAAATATAACGGTACTGACCCGCGTGCGGTGTTCTATTATATCGGCTATGACTGTGCAGAAAGCGATGATGTGTCAATGTCACGTCAAGCTCTTCAAAGGGGTGTTAGGGCACTGTTCGGAGAGGACAGCGATTTTCCGGTACCGGACAAGATTCTTGAAAACTACGGAAACGGATTTCCTTTTACCGTTGATATAACCTATAGAGGAGAGGACAGCGTTAATGTATGGGGCTGGGCAAGAGGCTGGGGCAGCATAGTTGATAAGGAACAGGATATCAGCCTCGATATATCATAAAGCATAGTTCTCTGTAAAAAACGAGGAGAAAAGTAATGAGAGAAATTAAACTTACTGCTTTGTCGGCACTTGCTGCCGTTGTATTGTTATCCTCCTGCAGCGTGGTAAGCTACTCAAATGGTTTCCCGGCACAGACAAACCCGTCTATGGAGCAGTTCAGAAACGGTTACGGCGGGTATGTGGTGGATGTTGAGCCGGAACAGGATTACAGCAGCATTACTGCGTTTACCGATAAAGAGGTATACGCGCTTGATTTCAACAAGATAACGGTTACTGTCAAAAACGAAAACGCGGGGAAGGGCTTTTATTTCTTCAGCATACCGATCGTTGAGTATAACGATAACGGAAAATGGGTACGGCTCAATTACTCTCCAAAAAGCTATGAGATACCGGAACAATGGGCGTTCTGCGGCATCGAAAACGCTCCCGAAAAACAATTTAGCACGGTAATGTCGATATTCCGCGATATGCTTGAGGGTAGTTGGAAAACAGGAGAATACCGCGCGGTGGTTTTCGCGGGAAAGGAGACAGTTTATGCTCCCTTCAGTATAAGCGAATAGGAGGATCATAAATACGGGAATGTTCTTTTCAAATCTGCACATAAAGAAAACCGACAGCTTTACAATCAACGAGCTTTCGGCAATGATGATTGCGGAGATGCAGGCGAAAGGTTATACAAGAGTACTCTTCCTTGGAAGTGTATGCTTTATAGGTCATGCCGATATGTATAAAACGTTTAAATCAGAATCGAAAAATAAACCAAATAGAAAGTACCTAATATTTACTATTAAGACCGTTTACAGTAATGGGACAGATAGACTGACATTAAGGCAGAGTGTGAAGAAAGAATATAAAGCTGACATAGATACAGAGAACAATGAAGCGCATCCGGTTTACGTCGGTGATTATCTCGGCTTTTTGATTGAATATGATGGATATTCTTTCTTAGAGTGGGAAACAGACTTATATGTTTTCTCTTTAAATGGCTGTTTTGGTAAAGCTGAACTAATATCTATAGCCGAAACTGTGAAATAGCTACAAATTTATAGCTTTTATGCATCCTTTCTACAGGAAATTAGATTATATTTATAAAAGCGTTCAAAAGCTTTCTGATTTGTAAAACAGGAGGTAAAAAACTATGAGAAAGATTACTTCGATACTTGCCGCAGCAATGATAGCAATGTCAATGACGGCGGCAACAGGCGTAAGCGCTTCAGCTGAAACACTGGATACTCCGGTAGAAGAGATTGACATGAAAATGAAAAAATTTGCTTTGATTATTATATCAATAGTTTTGTCTGTTATACTGCTTAACGTGCCAATGAAAGCTGTTTATCTTAGCGATATCCCAACAATGAACGAACAGTCATTTCAAGGGATACAAGTACTTGAAAAAAATATCCGATTGAAGACACATCTTGATGTTAAAGATGATATTCTTGTAATTCCGACAGGTAAAAGAATAATCATTGATTCAGGGTCGTTAAACATTTATAGCGGAGTTTTCGTTGAGCAAGGAGGATCTATAATAATAAAAAAAGGAAATCTGCATATTTTTGAGCAAGGTAAACTGTTTTCTGAAGGTACTATAAGCGTCGGCAGTAAGGGCTCACTATATATGGAAAGTAACTCTATTCTTTTTTGTGGAATCGAATCAGTGCTTAAAATTAACGGAACATCCAAATTAAGTGAAGTATCAAGTTCTTTTTGCCTTGGAGAATATATAGGTGAAGAATATTCTATCGCAACAAATTTACTTGCAGCGGTTAAGTACAATTACATCAGTTTTGATTCGTTGAAAACAACTGGTTACAGTTACTGTTTTACTGATGAAGCAAAAAAGATGTTACCTGATCTCGAAATCGATACAGATCAAGACGGGCGTGGAGGGTCAATCCCAACTATTATTATTTTCTTCTTTGATAATGGACAAACAGTAAATTGTCAAGTGTGTAATGGTTATTATGCTATCGAAGGAATTTATTTTAAAAACTCCACAAATATAACCTTATATGACGGATGAGGCGGAAGTAAATCAAAATAACCAAAAGCACTAATTATATTGTCATCTCGGCACCGCGGCGATGAGCTCTGTAAAGCTGAAAAGGAACTCTATCCCCGCGCTTTTCAGCACAGAAGGAACTATCAGTATTGCAGCACAAGCACCGAAGGACACCATATCGTTCGGACATACCTTGCTTATGCCCATAATGGCAAGTCCAACAGCTGCAGCGAGCAGCGCCCGAACAATGTACATAATCACGAGATACTCCTGTATCGTGAACGAGAACGGTACTGTTCGCAACATTACGATACTCTGACAGCTTGCCTCGATATTGTTAAGCCCCATAGATTCCGAAATCATATTAAGCTGTGCAAGGTTGATGAATGCAGAAAGCATAAAGGAGACAACCACTATCAGTATTGCTTTATCTGCAAGCGCCCGTGCCCTCCCGCGTTTCGAGCTCCTGAGCGTGAATGTCATATTGCTTTGCTTTTCGTAGGACATTATCCCGCCGAAGGTGCCTATCAGCGCGATCAGTATATACAGGCTGTTTCGCTGAGCGGTACCGTTCCGACTGTTGAACAGAAGTTCATAGACATCCTGCTTGATTATTTCGACCGAAAAACCGCTATTCTGCGTATATGCGTAGCAATCCTCGGCGCGCTCCTTGAATATTTCCGTAAGGTGCAACTGATAAGCCGCCTCCTGCCACCTTTTGTACAGAGAAAAATAGTCCTCCGGAGACTGCCCGGCCTCTATACGCGCTTCTATCTCAGCAGTTAGCTCCGCAATCTGCGCATTTAGTTTGTCGTAGTCGTCTGTCACGCGTCCGACAAGCTCCGCGTCAACGATGCCGCTGTATTTCTTGTACATCTTCTCGAAATCACGGTCGGTAAATCCCACATAGCGGTACTGATTCAGTGAGTATATCGACAGGAATAACGCAGCCACGATAATAACAAGTCCTTTTCGGTTGATAAGGACTTTTTTCGTTTCCCACATAAAGAGAGAAAGCTGCGGCATTTTTGCGCTCATTTTAGCCCCGAGCTTCGACAGCAGACCAATCTCCGTAACAGTTGCGGGAGTGCGGCGTGAGGCGATAAACAACGATACCGCCGACAGAATTACCGCAAGGATTGCCATGACCGCAACACACGCGCCGAGAAAATACACCGGCGTTCCGAAGATATTTAGGTTGCAGTAATTCTTGAAGAACACATCGTTTTTCAGAAGTGCGAACACATTCAAAAATTTCAGCGTATTCAGCTGATCCGTCGGTATTATCAGCGCATTGAGCAGGTATTCCACGGCGAATATCACCGATGAAAATACCACGCTGGGAATCGTGTCGAACAATGCAGAAAGTATGTAAACCACAATTCCGACAATCGCAGCGGAAAACGCCTTAAGTGCAGCCGAAGCAACGATATATCCTGCTATCGTGAGCTCATACGGACACAGCTTGAACTCTGGTATCGACTGCAAAGCGCGGGACATTCCCGCGTCTCCGAAAATCGCTGTTCCGGTAAGTATCGTCGAGAGCGAAAACGCCGCGCCTGCGATTACTGCTGCAATAAAGATAATCAACAGACGATAAACGCCGAGCGGGAGCCGCCCTTTTTTCGCACACTTCACCATTCCCGAAATGCCCTTTCTGCGCTCGTCAGAAAAGCTCACCACACCGAAAAGGACTACCGCCGCAAGCAGAAAATCGGAGGTTATGTAGTTGGAATACGCGACGATCCCGCGATTTTCACCATATTCAACGGTAATGCAAAGTCGTGAGTAATCTTCCGCTGTCTTGGTAATATTCGCTTGTGAAAAGCTGTCCTGCTTGCGGAGTATCGAAATAGCGGAATAGCTGTCGGCGTTGTCGGAAACGAAGGCAAGGAACGCGGGATAACTTTCGAGATATGCCGTCAGCTCGTCGCCTTCCAAGGTGATCTGCCTGCCGTCCGAACATTCAAGCGCGAAAAATACACAGTTCATCACGACCGCCAGCACGAACAGTATCAGCATCTTGCGCGACAGCAGAACACGCTTTATTTCAGCCATTCTCCGCACCCCCGTGACTGTCTGAATACCATAGGTAAACATCTTCGAGATCGGTGTCGCGACTGTCCTTACCGGACTTCTCCGCTATGTCATTTACAAGCACGGACGGCGCACCCGAGGTGACTATTTTCCCGTGCTTCATTACAATGACTTCCCGCGATATTGATTCGATATCGCTGACGATGTGTGTAGCGAGCAGGACTGTTCTGCTTTCCGCTATCTCGGAAATGTAATTACGGAGGCGTATGCGTTCCTCCGGGTCAAGTCCTGCTGTCGGCTCGTCGAGTATCAGTATCTCCGGCTCGTCGAGCATTGCCGCCGCGAGAAGCACGCGCTGCCGCATACCGCCGGAGAAGCTGCCGAGCCGCTTGTGCGCGTTTTTCAGCAAGCCTACTTTTTCCAGAAAAAACTCGGTCTGCTGCTTGCACTCCCTGTGCTTCATTCCCTTCAGAGCGCCGATGTAATGCAGGAACGCTCGCGCCGAGAAGTCCTCGTACATTCCCTGCAGCTGCGGTGTGTAGCCGACATTCGCACGGTACTTCACGCCGAGCTTCAGTATCTCGGTGCCGTTATATATGATCTCTCCCGACGTGCACTTTATATTATCTGTGATAAGGTTCAGAAATGTGGATTTGCCGGCTCCGTTCGCTCCGAGCAAGCCATAAACGCCCGTGTCAAAGGTGAATGTGAAGCTGTCAAGCGCGGTGAATTCGGCATACTTTTTTGTAAGCTGCTTAACTGTCAGCATTTCCCGCATCCTCCTTATCCACTATTCTGTCAAACTCAAACGCCTTGTCCCAATGCGTATTTCCTGCAACGATATCCCCGACAGGACAACTCACGACCTCATAATAGTATTGCAGATACACGGTGCCGTCAAGGATATCGAGGCTGAACTGCGGCTGCCCCTGTTCGCTTGGTATAGTGAATTCAGCGAGTTTTCTGAAATCTGATGAGAACACCGCCGCGGGATAAGCCCCCGCCTTGTCAAGTATCTCCTTCACCGCGTAAAAATAAGTCCCGTCATATTCGAGCATTCTTCCGCCGCCCTTATCCGTTTTCAGAAATTCGGACATATCGTTGTCCAAATTCGCAAATTCATGGCTTTCGGGGTCGTAGCTTATAAGCCTTGCGTCGTAGCCGTCCGAGCCGACTATGATATACTTTCCGTCGGCGGCTCTCGCGTCCTGAAAATACTGCATCGGTAACTTTTCCGAGTGCAGCTCGCCCGTGGCGATATTATAGCAGAACAGCTTCTGCACATACTTATAGCTGTCCTCGCTCTCCGGCACCGTTATCACGAAAAACAGCCTGTCGCCGCTGACATCGCCCGCGTCTATCTTTCCGTTCGTCGATACCTCGGTTATTATCCTGCTCGTGCCCGTGGTTATATCAACCTCGGCAACACCGGAACTGCTCATATCCTCGCCGCCGTCAAGCCGGTAGCACAGATACGCCTTCCCGCGGTGTATCAGCGGGTGAAAGCCGCCAACAAAGACAAGAGAGCTGTTCTCGTCCACGTCCTGCTTCGCGTATGTGCCGACCTCGGAAAGCTCGGTTCCGTCCTTCGCCGCCCGCAGCAGCTTATATTCGCGGTGGCCGGCTTCTCTGTTCCATTCGACGGCGTTCAGATACAGCTCGCCTTCGTACATTGTCATACCCGTGAGCCAGTATTTGCTGCTTGTGGCGTTGCAGAACTCATTACCGTCGTGCAGACACTCGGGACGGGCGCAGAGATATATGCTCTGTCCCGTGGCGCTGTCGTAGTATTTCAGCCTCATTCCCATGCCGCTGTAATCCTCGTAATAATACCCGCTCCCGCTCGGCATTATCGGCGGCATTATCATGCTGTTTCCCGTGTTGCCGGGAATATGGTCGCTGTGAGCCGCGGCGCAGGAGCAGAGCAGCAGGCATGCAACAATCGGTAAAATCAGTCTTTTCATATCAGTTATAACTCAAATACTCCACACCTTCAAACGTGAACAGATCGTGCCAATCGTCGGTGCCGTTCAGCAGCCCGTCAACCGAGGCGGCAATGACCTTTTCGTTGGTCTGGATATACACATTCCCGTTTACGAAATTCATAGCATACGCGCCTTTATAATCCCCGAAATGATAAGTTACCGAGCCGTAGTAGTTCCCCGTCGTATCAGCCACATAAATCACCGGATCTTGCGGGCTGAAGTAATGCGAGTAATGTAAAAAGCCGCCCGCCTTGCTTATATACAGATATTTCCCGTCATAGGTTATATCGTTGCCGTAGCCCTGCAATGGTCCCCGCATTACATCACCGTCCGAATTCTTCCATTCGATAACGGAATTTCTCAGCCCGGACAGCTCGCTCGTCTCACCGGTCGTCATGTCATATACGGCAAAACCGTTCGTCTTGCCGGAATTATCGACAAAGCTGTAATATATCTTCCCGTCGGCGACCGCGAACGACGACGCTATCGTATAAGGCCCGAGCTTATCGCATAAAGAGTTGAGCCCGCCGAAAATATCTATTCTCCGGCTTTTTCTCTCTTTTATATCATACCTGTAAATATCATAGTATGAGCTGTTTGTTTTTCCGGCGGTCTGAACATTGCTCTCATTACTGAACGCGCGGTAATAGAACGCATTTCCGTCCGCCTTAAAATCGCTGAGCATATTTTCGGTCTCTTCGCGGTATTCGATATTTCCCGTTGATATATCTATCACGGCAAACCCGTATGTCGCAATATGCTTTGCAGTAATGCCTGCAATGCTCGGATCCCACATCTCATATGGAACAAGAGCTTTTCCGCGGTGTATCACCATTCCGTTCTTTTCGCCGACCACTTGTGTGAACGACATATCCCTCTTAGCTCTTATGACTTCGGTGACCTCAGAGAGCGATGTACCGTCAAAATCGGCGGCTATCAGCTTCCAGACAAAATTTTCCTTTTCTCTTTCAACATTATCTACTGCGGAAATATATATTTTGTCATCGTAAAGGACCGTGGACATTGCTTCATACCGCTTTGTTGTCGCAGGACAGAAATCATTTCCGTCATGCAGACATTCGGGCTTTGCACAGAGATAGATTGTTTTTCCGGTAACCTTATCGTGATAGTGCAGCGAGAGCTGATCGTACATTATCGAATTGTAGTAATAACCCTCGTCGATCTCCATTATCTGATTGAAAACATTCGTGCCGATATTGCTCTGAACGCAGTCTGTCCCCGGAAGCGGGTCGCCCTCGGTCATGGGCTGAAACAATTCCTCCGTCGTTGTTTCGGAAACGTCAGAGGTTCCCGCTGTGGTGGTATTTACGGCGGCGTTGCCGGACGTTACAGGGACTTCTCCCGTCGGTGCAGGTGAATTATTGCACCCGCTTAGTGAGATCGCGGCAAGAGCCGCCGCAAGCATTATCCTTAAATGTTTTTTCATAATATCTGCTCCTTTGAGTTGTTTTCCCGGGTCAATTGCATTGTAACACACCGCGGATAAAAAGTAAACCGCTTTTGCAGAAGCGGTCGATTTTTCTACAGAAGCGGTCATTTATTCATTAAAATTTCTATTTTGAATATGTTGTTCTCGTCGGAGATCTTCACTGTCCCGGAGTATTTCTCCGCTACCTCGGAAACACGCGAAAGCCCGTAACCGTGAGAGATCTTGTCCTGCTTCGCGGTGACGATCCTACCGTTCTCTCGCGTCAGCTTTCCCGAAAAGTTGTTCTCGCACGCGATATACAGCATTTCGTGCTGCTGTCCTATCGTCAGCTTCACGGTACTGTACGGCGATGCAGCTTCAAACGCGTTATCAAGGATATTTCCGAACACCGTGCAGAGATCGTAGTCGGATATGCTGTCGGGGACGGGAGCGCTCACTTCGTTTTCGAGCGTCAGACCGAGCTCCTGTGCCTGCACGGACTTTTTGTAAAGCAGCGCATCGAGCACATCGGAGCCGGTTTTCAGCGGCTGGGCGGCAAGGTCGGTCTTTTCCGATACCTCGCTGATGTATTTCTGCGCCGCGGAGATATTCCCACTTTCGATCAGGTAGCTCACGGCAAGCAGATGATTGTTGATATCGTGGCGTATCTTGCGGGACTCCACATAACGGCGGTTGACCTCATCGTAGTAGCCGCGCTCGGCACTTTCCCGTGCTGTGCGGACATATTTTGATACTGACAGCGGTGCGAGAATAAATACAAATATGATTATAATTCCGGCAAACACCGCGAATACCGGCAAGCGCGATACTGCCGCGCCGAAGATGTTGAGATTGAGATATCGGCAGAAAAATCTCTCGAAGGTGAATAGCGAGAAGATATTTATTTCCTGTAAAACCGTACCGAAAATGCCGCTGATATGCGCGATAAATTCCAATATCGCAAGTGCTCCCGTAATCGCTGCTGCAAGTATTCTGTGCTTTTCGCGGCTCATTATCAGAAGGATTATCAGCGAAAATGTCAGCACTCCGATCAGCTTCGCACCAAGGCATACAAGCAGCACCGTGCCTGTGCTCACCGCGAACGGGCAGGAAAGAAACGGCTCATAGGACTGCACCGGGATATCGGGACTTATGTTCCCGATATAAGCCACGGTCATCGCAAAGTTTGTTACATACATTACCGACGATGTTAGCACAGTTACAACAACCGGCAGGATCAGCAGCTTTCTGTCGGACGACAGCGATGAGCGGATATTCGCCGAATAAATGAAGAAAAACGGTATAACGGCAAACACGGTCATCAGCGCAAGAAAGTCCGTAACATGGTAATTAAGCAGCGCGGAAAAAGCATTGTTAGTCGTCGGTGTCAGCGTTATCCTGTCGAGTCCGTAAAAATCTCTCTGCGTTTTGATGATATTGTTACGTATCCAAGCGTCGCCGGAGAACAGGGAAATGTCGGAAAGCTGCCCCGCGTTCTCGGCTATATTCGCTGCATAGCCGGTGTAGTCTGCGGCATAGCGCAGCTTGCCGAGAGCCGCGGCACAGATGTCCGATTCCGCTTTTGCTCGCTCAGACATTTCCTTGTAGCCGGAAACAACGTACTGCCGTGAAAATTCCTCGGTCAGCGCCTGAGCCTCGTCGTGTCCCTTGGTGTAATTCCTGTCAATTGTATTCGCCGCGTCTATGACAGCCGAGAAGTATTCTATCCGGCTTTCAAGAGCGGGAATATCAATATCGCGGCTGTTCAGCAGCTCCGAAACATGCCGTGTCTCGGAACGCTTTTCGCTGTACTGTCTGCCGTAGATGTCGGCGGTTTGCAGATAATCGCCCGTGCAATTAACATACCAGAAGATCAGACTGTTCAGCAGGACAGCAGCGACAGCCGCAAACAGCGCGGGCAGTACCTTCTTTGCGTTTCCTTTCATTGTCCGCCCACCTTTTTCATCACCGCATACATCACGGGTTTTCTGTTGCGGCGGCTGAGCGGCAGGATCGTTCCTTCCTCAAGCTCTACGGTATCCGCGTTTATCCGCTTAATCCTCGGTATGCTGACATACACCGACTTGTGTACCTCGACAAAATCATCGGTTGAAAGAAGTCCCGCAAAGTGAGTCACCGAGCGGGTGTCTGTGATCGAGCCTCCGAAGGTATGAACGAGCGTTGAGCGGTTTTCTGACTCAATATACAGTATATCATCAACATTGACGAGCTGTATACCGTCCTTTGTGCTGACCGTGACCGTGCGCTTTTCGTACAAATGGGAATACAGCTTTTGCAGTACCTTCGTGAGCTTTTCGCCCATATTCTTCTTGACTACAAACGCGAAAGCGTCAACATCATACCCGTCAATTGCACGGTTTTCGTAGCTCGTGACAAAGATAACGGGAACGGTGACACCTGTGTCCCGAAGCTCAGCGATAATGCTTATCCCGTCCTCGGTAACGAGGTTGATATCCATAAATATGGCATCGTACTCAGTGCCGGAATTAATGCTGCCAAGCAGCTCCGAGCCCTTCGTGAAGCACGATATACCGACTGATATATCCTTTTCCTTAAAAAACGCTCTGACCGCATTTTCCAGTTTTTCGGTATTTTCTCTTTCGTCATCACATATTGCGGTGTTCACGGCTTCACCTCCCGAGACAGATATTTCGTTTATTATACATCATATCGGATAAAAAATCAAGTCCGTGTGTCAATCTGGTTCTATATTAGATTTATCACAGGATTTTGCCTTGACAGTTATGGCGAAAAGTGTTATAATTAAAATAAACAAAGGTTTTTATGCCTGCTGAAAGCTATATTATCCAGAAAGGGTGAGAATCATGCCGGACACAAAGCCTTATTACGTTCCGCAGAACGATTGGAGCAGTAATGATTATTACAGTCTGCACAGGTATCTGCATAGACTTGTTACACATGCTGACCGAAAAAAAGACGAGATTGCGCAACTTGATGTGCAGAGAATGTCCGATAAGACAAAAGTTCTACTGTATTGTATCATCAGCTATTATCATCTTGATAAACTTTTTGAACTTTCTAACTTGCAAGGATTAACGAAATGTCAGCCACTTTCAGAACCGCTTGTACTGAGTGATCATGGTTTGAGAGAAGAAAATATTTACTATAAAATGAATGTTATGTTCTGAGGTGTGTTATGATCGGAATTGAATGCACGCTTGATGATTTCAGGGACGCACTTGAAGCATTGAACGAAAAACTGAAAGCTCAAAATATCACGATTGAGATCAGAGCTATTGGTGGTTTTGCGATGCTTTACAACAAACTTCGCAGCGGCGGCTATACAATGGACGTAGATACAGCAACAAAGGACATGACCGAAGAAGTCCAGGCATTTATCCGTGAGGTCGCTGAGGAAAAGGGCCTTGACGAGGACTGGATCAATAATGATTCATATGGTCTTTCGGAGGTTACTGACATTATCGACAAGCTGGAATGGATAACGGATAACAGCTATTCCAATATCATGCTGTATATAGCAAAAATTCAAAGTCTGCTTTTGTTGAAAGTCCGCGCCGTTCATTATGCAGGATTAGTTCCGAGAATTACAGACCAAACCGATGTATTGGATATTCTTTCGTTTCTAAATATTCACACAATAGAGGAAGTCAAGAAAAATTCTTTGACTAAGGATATTGAAAGGAAATATCCGAGATGCTTCTCTTTTTTAGAGAAAACGAGAAAATGGTAAATATATCAACACAAAAGGGATATGCCCTCCGATTTCGGAACGCATACCCCTTATTTTCTTTTCAGAAAAATTTTTCTATTATTGCTGTGTTCATGGTTCTATCACATAGAAAAAGTGATTTATGAATTTTGTCAAATAAGAACATTTTAATAATCAGAATACGCACGGGTTCAAGCTCGTGTGATTGTTGATTTTATCTCAAAAATAATGTATAATATTGTTAATAATGCCGATTTTGAAAAAACACCTATCCTTTTTGCCTTTCCGGATTGTTATATATACAGAAAGCGCTTTCACATAAGCACAGGGAGGGAAGTAAATGTCCGTCAGCGATTTTAACAGATACATAGAGCTGTACAGAAAAAGCGTCACAAACGCGGCTCTTTTCATAGTGAAAGAGCCCGCGGATGCCGAGGATATAGCGCAGGACGTTTTCCTGAAGCTCTACACATATACGGAGCCGTTCAACGACGACGCTCATGTAAAAGCGTGGCTTCTGCGGTGCGCGGTGAATGCCGCGATAAACTCCGTGAGAGCGGGGAAGCGCCGCCGTGCCGTATCGACCGAGGATATCGCGGAGCTGCCGGATACGAAACAGACCTCATACAGCGAAGTGACCGCGGCTGTAATGCGCCTTGAGCCGAAGTACCGCGCGGCAGTATTCCTGCACTATTACGAGGGATACACGGTGGAAGAGACCGCAAAGCTGCTCGGCGTGAGCGCGGCAGCGGTCAAATGGAGGCTGAAACGAGCCCGCGGAACGCTTCGTGAACTGCTTGAAGAAAGGAGCTGAGAGTATGGATAATAAAAAAATGATAGAAAACGCCCTTTCCGAACTGAGGGGAACATACAGATCCGTCGATAACGCGGACTTCGCCGAAGAAGTATTGCGTAAAGCTCAGACTGTAAACAAAGAAACAGCTCCGGGCAAAAAGATCAAAGCCGAGGCTCCGTTAATCACAGGCGAAAAGAAATACGGGATAATGTCAAGACTTGGGTATATGCTCGGTGCGGCAGCGTTTATTGCGGTATTTGCGTTAGGTATTAAATTTGTAGTTGATAACGGCGGACTCGTAGAGGGCGGCCCGCAGGCGGCGGATACGAACACGACAGCAATAACCGAAGAAAATACGACAATAACTACAAGTGAAGCTCCGGTATCTACTGGGATAACTTCGGACACAAATACTGTAAATACCGGAAATGATACGACAGCAGCCGATGTGACATCTGATACGACTGTTGATACAACGGTGGAAACAACAGCCGATACTACGGAGGACACTACGATCGACACTACTGCGCCGACAAGCGAGGACGCCGTTACTGAGACCGCTCCCGCAGAGGAACAGCCTACCGACGAAGAACTCCTTGCGTATCTCTCGCAGGGGCCGGAAGTCTGGGGCTATACCTTTACTGTCAGCGATGTGAACAAAGCGGGTCTGATGATGCACTTCAAACGCGATGTCTCCGCAAAATGGGCGGATAAGTACATTATCTCGGCGGGCGATTTCATCATCGAAACTCTCGACGAGGGCGGCGATTGGGTCACATACGAGCCTGAGCTGCAAAAGAAATGGGGATATCCCGATTGGCTGCTCGAATACGACACGGAGGATATTGCCGAGGACGATATTCCGGCGCAGTTCTACGGCGAGGATGAGCTCGGCGGCAACGAGCTCCCGAACGGCAGGTACAGGATACGGCTGCCGATAGCAGCCGTGATCGCTGAAGACTTTCCGACATCGCGGCGTGACCCGCACGTCAGCGGCAGCGCCTACGCCGAGTTCGATATTACCGACGAGACACCGAACGTATTCGGAATGAGCTTCAAAGTGACGAACGTAACCTCCGGCAGAGTGACGATAGAGGTCAAACAGGATAAGTCGGAGTTCGGCACAGAGTGGTACCACGCGCTGTCGTATCAGGCAAAGCTCGGCTATCTTGCTCCGTACAGTATGCAGCAGTATGTCGGTGGCAAGTGGGTGGCTGTCACCCCGATCGGTCTGCCGGGCTGGTCGTCGATGATATTCCCCGTTGAGGCAGACGGCGTGACCGTGATAAAGAAGGACTTTTCCGCTCTTTACGATCGGCTTGCGAACGGCAGATACCGCATAGCCTATACATTCGTAAACTACTACTCGGGCGGCGGTGATGATTACAATTCCGCTTCCGTGCTGAACGAGAAAACCTGCTATATTGAGTTCGAGGTCACGGACGGTGAAACGCACTGGGGCATAACCCTCGAAGCCAAGGAAGTCACCGCTACGGGAATGACGCTCGTTATTAACGAATGGGGCGGCAGATACTCGGGCGACGTGACCTACGGTACTTCTTTCGGTGTTGAACGGCTCGAAAACGGCGAGTGGACGACTGTACCCGATATATCGGATAATTACGGGTGGACATTAATAGCCTACTCCTTGCCGCGCAACAGCGTGACTGAGGAAAAGGAGAACTGGGGATATCATCTTGGGGCTCTGCCTCCCGGAAGATACAGGATCAGCAAGGAATTTTCCGACGGCGACAACCGGAGCACCAAGACCTTTTACGCGGAATTCGAGCTGACCGAGGAAACGGGCAGCAGGCTCGGTGTGTCGATGCTCCGGAACAACAACACAGCCAACGATATAGAGTTGCTTGTGATACAGCACGGCGGCACGGTCGAGGGCGATATCACCTATGACCCGGCGTTCACGATAGAGCGCGACAACGGCGGCAAGTGGGAGGAGCTGCCCACGCAGTCGGGAATGCCCGCGGTCTGGAATACTCCCGCGACGCTGCCTGTGCTCCCACGCGATGAAACGACAACGATAACCGCAAAATGGGATATGATCTACGGAACAAACTGTCTGTCAGAGGGCAGATACCGCATCGGCAAGACATTCAGCTGCGGCGCGGTCACGGAGACGGTATACGCCGAATTCACGGTGACGATGAATATGCTCAACGGCTACGGAATCGGTCTGAACGTACAGACAGCGATCCGCACGGGGCTGGAGTTTGAGATCAGCCAAAACGGCGGTACATTTGACGGCACGCTTTACCGCAGCACAAAATACATGATCTCAAAGCAGGGAGAGGACAGCCCGTTTGTTAAGGACATCGGCACAGTCATCGAGGATATCGGCGAGAAGTGGGCGGAAATGGACACCGACACTGCCGAGGGCATCGTGCTTGACTGGTCGGACACGCTCGGCGAGCTGTCGCCGGGGACATATTACCTTTGGGTATACTTCGATGCCGAAGGAGGTACGCCCGACCCGCCTTTCGGGTACGAGGGTTATTTCCAGCTGAATGTGATGTTTGAGATAAAATAGTGTGTGATTACAGCAGACGCACGGGCTCCGGCTCGTGCGTTTGTTGCATTTGCAGTAAAAATAATGTATAATGTTGTATATACCGACAAAAAATATTTTTTTCAAAAAAATGACAGTATTTTGAGCCCTGTTTTGTATTCTATGTGAAAGGCCTTTTATACTTCAAGAAAAGGGGTGAGACCGGAGTGAAAGAAGCAGAGGTTGAGTATTACCTGAAGCTGTACCGAAGGACAGTCATAATGGCGGCGCTGTGCTATGTAAAGAGCTGCGCGGACGCCGATGATATAATGCAGGACGTGTTTTTCAAGCTTTATAAATACGACGGGCATTTCGAGAGTGATGAGCACGTCAAGGCTTGGCTCATTAAATGCGCGGTAAATCAGAGCAAAAACCTGCTCGGGTCTCGCTGGTATCGTTTGTCGCTGCCTCTTGAAGCCGCGGAGGAGATCGTGCATTACGATGCTCCGCCGAGTGAAACGAAGATGCCGGAGCTGCTTCGAAAGCTCGGGAAAAACAACCGTGTAGTGCTGTATATGTACTATTACGAGGAATACTCGGCGGAGGAGATTGCGGAGATACTCGGCATAAGCGTAAACGCCGTGCACTCCCGGCTCAGGCGAGGTCGGCAGAAGCTGAAGAAGCTCCTGACAGACGGAAAGGAAAGGTGTGTATAATGGGACAGAAGGAGCTGTTTAACAGCACATTATCCGCAGCTTTTGACAACTACCCCTTTTCCGATGAAGAAACTGTAATGAAACGCATCAGGGAAAGGTCGAAAGCTATGAGCAAAACAGAAAGAGCAAAACAAATGACATTCGCGGAGGATTACGCGGAATATGCCCGGCCGAAAAAGCCCCACACGGCATTGAAGGTGATCGGGGGCATCACGGGAGCCGCGGCGGTGCTTGCGGGAGCGGTGTTCGGACTGAAATTTCTTGCCGATAACGGCGGGCTCAAGGGTCCAGATGTGCAGGGTCCGGGATATCACGACACATCGGAAACGACTGCTTATGCGCAGGAGGATGTGACAATGACCCCTGTCACCGTACCGTCGGACTGCGTTTACAGGTTCAACGGCTTTACGATGAAGCCGAAATGGTATAATTACGACGGAATGACGCTGGAGTTCACCTACGACATTATCTATGCCGACGGCATTTCCGCCGAGCCCGAAAAGGACATAGCGCTTAATGTATTCGGCGGCAGCGTTAAGGTGCACCCCGAGGACACGACGCAGCTGCTGTTCACAAACGGCAATACAGCGGAGCTTATGTGGAAGCATACGAGCCTCGAGGTGCTTGAAAGCCTCGAAATACAGATAATGCCGGGAAGCGAGAGCGCGGTCTCCGCCGATATGACCGGGCAGTATAAGTTCACGGCCGAAATACCCGAGGACTCGCCGTATCTGTCGGTCGATACGGATAAGTATATCGGCAAAGCCGAAACGGATATTTCAAAGCTCACACATTTCAATATCTGCAAGAACACGGTCGGGTTTGTGGTTGAAAACTACCCGGGCGGCAACCACGTACTTGAAGCCGCAATAAACTATACCGACGGGACATACGAGCCGCTCACGACGCAGGTGTTCTGCGGAAACGACATGAGCGGGGAAGTAAGACAGTATTTCCTGTACAGGCTGTACGGCACGGATATCAATACCGTAAAATCGGTGACTGTGAACGGCAGGGAGATAAATGCCGACGGCAGCGACGAGATCGAGCTCGAGAACTTTATCGGAATGACGGAAGACGAAGCAAGAGCATATCTTGAGGAAAACGACAGAAACTTCGGCTTCATAGAAATGGACAGCGACGAGCCCGCGGGCATCATCTTCAAGCAGGAGCCGCCCGCCGGAACTCTTGTAAGCTCTTCAATAACTGCGGATTTGTATGTCAGCAGCGGCACAAAATATGATGTCACAATACCCGAAAACACAGTATTTGTATTTGACGGATTTGCAGTTGAACCTCGCTGGTGTACCTTTGACGGAATGACGCTGCATATGGCTTATGATGTAATTTACGATGACGAACCGCCCGCCGATGTCACGAATGATGTGATAGTCGAGAGCGAGTATGGACTTGTGAACGATGGGTATGAGCTGAACCGTTCGGGCAATCGTGTCGTTATGAAAAAGGCCGTGTTTTACCCGTACGTTATGGAGTATGTCAACATTGACTTTGTGGAAAAGAATGCTGAAACAAGTAAGACATTTACGGTGTATCTGCCCCAAACAGCACCCTCATTTGTGGCAGATACAAATATAACTATACCTGTTCCCGAAACAGTCGAAAAACTACGTCTTGAAGCAGTCGAAGCGGTTTCAAGCGGTATATGTCTCCTGTTGGAGGGAAATCCGGAATACGGAGATAAGACAGGCTTGTTTGATGTTTCCGTATTTTTGAAAAACGGAACGCAGGTGAAAGTCTTTACGGTTGATCCGTATAATATAGCTGTTTCTGAGAATGAATTCTTTGTGGGCTTTGTTGCAGAGCCGTTTGATCCGCAGAATATCAGTGAAATATATGTTAACGGCAATCAGATATATCCGTCGTCAGACAATACCTCAGCCGGTACAGAAGATGACAGCGGCTACCGCACAGGCTACTACGAAGGCGAAGAAGCCCTCAACATTCTGAAACAGTACGCGGGTAAGGACTACTGCTTCCCGCTGGAGAACAGGACGAAAGAAGTAATAAACTACCGCACGCACGACGCGTGGGCAGGCGAAGAAAGAAGCACAGACTACCGTTTCAACATCCCCGCCGAGGACGGCGAGCCGATACTCGCGGTAACAGGCGGCACGGTCATTGAGAAATTTTCGCTGAATAATTATGAATACAGCGGCGAGGGTATTTACATTATTATACAGGCCGCCGATGGCAGAAGGTGGAGATACAGCCACCTGAGCGACTATTACGTCAGCGAGGGCGACACCGTTAAAGCGGGTGATAAGATAGCCGCGGTCGGAGCTACCGGCTGGGCTACGGGTCCGCTCGTGTGCATATCCTTCCCCGACAGCGAGGTAATCGATCCTGCGGAGAATAAAAATAACACTGCTGAATAACACTTTTCCCGTATCGTGAAAACGGTACGGGATTCTTTTTATGCCGCAAAAACTATTGCACACATCAATAGAAAATGATATCATAAAAAAGATACGGAATTATTTTAAAATTCCGTAAGAAATCCCGCCCTCAAACGATATATAATATAGAAGGAAAAATCGACACAAAGGTCTTTATATATGAAAAACAGAAAACCGGCGATAACAAGCGAACAACGGGAACTGATCACCATGCTTTATGAGCAGAACCGCAGCAGAATGTTTCATATCGCGTACTCAAAGCTCGGGAATGAACAGGACGCTTTTGACGCTGTACACGAGACATTTTTCAGGGTGATGACCGACATCGACAGAATTATCGAAATGCCGCCCGATAAGAGGGGCGTTTTTCTTGCTGTCATTGTACGGAATGTCGCGGTGGATATATACAGAAAACGGGTCAATGCGCCGATTGAAGCCGAGCCCGAAACGGATATCCCCGACACCTCGCCCGATACCGAAGCTGAGGTGATGAGCAATATCACGACGTAGGAGCTTGTCGGGTTTATCAAGACCTTGCCTGACAATCAGCGGGAGATCCTTGCGTCAGCTCCTTCCGTCGTGATCCGTTCTCTTGCGAAGGACTTGTCTGTGTGGAAAGATAACAGAAGACCCGCACCGCGTAAGGTTTCATATCGTGCATGGTAGACCCGGCAAAAAGGCAAGACGAAAGACAGCAAAGGTCGCCGCATCGGACGAGTTCAGCCTTATTCACATATCCGCGCGGCGTGGTTTTTGAAGCATGATTATATCTCTTGACGGTGACGGAATATTAAGTGTCGAATATAATGATTGGGTCGACGACTGACGATAACATAAGATCATACATATACCTCCAGATACAACAGGTGTACGGGCTTCGGCTCGTGCACTTGTTGCATTTGCAGTAAAAGTGATGTATAATGTTGTTAATATTGCCGAAATTGAAATAATTTTAAAAAAGTGCCGAATTTTAGAAGTCTCAATCGTGTTATTATTGAAGGTGCCTTTCAGATCAGGAAAGAAAGAAGGATAGGAATGACCGACAGTGAGCTTGACCGTTATATGCGGCTGTACTATTCCAATGTTTACGGTACAGCTCTGTGCTGCTGCAGGAACCCGAGCGACGCTTATGATATCGCTCAGGAGGTTTTTCTGAAGCTCTATACATATGCAGGGAGTTTCAACGATGACGAGCATGTTAAAGCATGGCTGCTTCGATGCGCGATCAACAAAAGCACAGATATGCTCCGTTCTCATTGGAATCGTAACTCGCGGCCGCTTGAAGCCGCCTCCGGAAAGTCATACGACCCGTTCGCGGGACACAGCGGCAGCGGGCTTGCAAGGTTTATGAAAAAGATAAGCAAGAAAAACCGTATCGCGCTTTATCTGCATTATTACGAGGGTTATTCTGTGACCGAGATCGCGGAAATAACAGGAGTGACCGAAGTGGCTGTGCGTTCACGCTTACTGCGCGGTAAAAATAAGCTGAAAAAGCTGTTGGAAAACGAAAGGGGCTGATATTATGGAAATAAAGGAGTTCTTTGACAGCAATTTTTCAAATATTGATAGAAAATGTTCCTGTCCCGACCATGAAACTGCATTTAACAATGTATTGGAAAGGGCTGAAAAAATGAAAAAAAATAATAGCATAAGAAAGTCAGGGTATTCGGAGGAATATCCCGAATATACCGAGCCGAAAAAGTCTTACACGGTGATCAAAGTAATAGCGGGCATTGCGGGAGGCGCTGCAGTGCTTGCTGGAGCGGTGTTCGGACTGAGATTTCTTGCCGAGCACGGCGGGCTTAAAGGCCCCGATGTGCAGGGCGGTGCGGCGAGCGGCGGTAATTCGGCTTATACGGCGGAGGCTGCACAGACGGTCGAAAGAATAGACATATCGGAGCTTGCGGGAAAGACATTCACATTCTCCGATATGACCGCGACGGTGGATTTCGCGGCTTACGACGGGCAGTTCATCAGATATGATGTGACGGAGACATGGAGCGGGGAAACGGGAAACAGCTCATTTGTTCTTGAACCCACCAGATCCGACGGTTTTAAAGACAAATCACCGACAGCGGGGATCGTAGGCGTTTTGAGAGAGGAAACCGACGACAAAACGAAAAAGGTCACCTTTGTCAGACAATACGCCATGGTCACGGGTGACAGCTTTGACTTTTATCCCTGCTCATACAGCAACGAAAGGAACATCGAGCGTGTGACCGACCTTATCGTAACGGTGCACAAGGAGCGCGACAGCCTTATCTCGCAGGACATACCGTATGAAAACGACGAGCTCGGAGACGGCACAGAGCTTGTATATCTCTGGCTCTCTCCGCAGGTGCTCAATATAAGGGTCGGATTTGAGGATTACGATTTCAAGACAGACAACCCCGTTGTGATCGCGGTATCTGCCGACGGAACAACGGCGGAGCTGGAGGGTACCCTTGTGAGCTCCGTGGTCAGCCCGGATAAGAGCGAGGTCGTTGAATATTATTATATATCCGCAGACCCGCAGCTCGACCTGTCGGAAATGAAAGCGTTTGAGATAAACGGCAAGATGTTCGAGATAACGGAAAAGCCCGCGGAATTTACAACTGCGACAGCGATAACCACCGCTCCGCTGACTACCGTGACGGAGACAAACACCGCGGTCCCCGCGAGTGACGCGGACACCACGGCTCCTGCCGACCCGCTCGAGAAGGAGATACGCAATGTGTCCGATATGCTCGACACCGATATCGGTATCCGCGATGCGATGATGCGTGATAAGGAAACGCTGTCCGCATGGATCTTGGCAACAGAGGGAGGTCTCGATGCCGTAAAGCGGGATATCGAAAAACTCGACGAGCTCATAAAAGCCGACACGAGCGGCGAGGAGTCAGATGAGCACAGAGCTCTCGTGCAGAACAAAGCTGATCTGGAGATCCAGCAGAAAGACCTGGAAAGCGAGCTTGACAGGCTGAATGAAAAACTTACCGCGACAGAGAACGCAATAAGCCTCTATGAAGGAAATATAAGCGAGCTTGAAGAAAAGCTCGCGG